>ORJL010935089.1_pt1 | contig 63141 bp, 50 predicted proteins | sample 1779941 | NCBI WGS metagenome assembly ORJL01 (sample SAMEA104232317, study PRJEB22302) | groundwater metagenome | biome: forest; feature: aquifer; material: groundwater | place: USA | collected 2011-08-07 | depth 5.8 m | reverse complement strand
TTCCCAGCGGTTGGCAGATCTGAACCAACCCGATATTCCCCCGATTCCCAAGTACATCGAGACGTGGGAAAGCCGGAATGACTCCCTGGCGGCCAAGTACCCCCTTCAGCTTATCTCAACACATTTCAAGAGGCGGGCGAATGCCCAGTATGACAATATCCCCTGGCTCAGGGAACTTGAACCCCAGGCAGTGCTGATTAGCGCCACTGACGCCCAAACCAGAGGTGTCAAGAACGGAGACATGGTTTTGGTGTTCAACGACAGGGGAAAGATGATCATCCCTGCCCGGGTGACGGAGAGGATCATGCCTGGTGTGGTTGATGTTCCTCACGGAGCCTGGTATGCCCCTGATGAATCCGGGGCTGACATCGGGGGTTGTCCTAACGTACTTACCAGGGATGCCCGTTCCCCTGGAGGGGCCTTCACTTCTAACACCTGCCTGGTACAGGTGCAAAAAGCCTAGCTTTGAGTTGTGCCTTTCGGCCGTGCAGTTGCTCCGAACAACGGACCATGACTGCAGCCACCGTCGATGTTTATTGCCTGTCCTGTTATGAATTCGGCCTCGGACGACGCAAGAAACGCGACCAGGCTGGCGATCTCCGCTGGCTGCCCCAGCCTTCCCAGCGGAACGGGAGCGCAACGGACGTATTGTTCCCTGGCTTCATCGAGCGTAATCCCCTGTTCTCGAGCGATCCTGGCAAGCGTTCCGCCGAGCAGATCGGTATCGATCGGCCCGGGACAGACTGCATTTACGTTTATCTTGTAGGGCGCCAGGTCGATAGCGAGTGCCTTGGTCAGGCCGATCACGCCCGCTTTGGCAGTGACGTAGGCGGCGTTCCCGGCCCGGTATATCTGTTTGCCGTTGATCGATGCGATATTTACTACCTTGCCCCTGATTCCCTTCTCCACCATGCTCTTGCAGACCGCCTTTGAACAGAGGAATGCCCCTGTGGCGTTGAGAGTCAGTGTCGCACTCCAGGCGAGGTCATCGTAGTCGATCGCCAGCGCCCCCAGCCCCACGACGCCCCCTGCATTATTCACGAGGATATCAATGTGGCCGAAATGGGCCAGGGCCTTTGCCACCATGTCACCGACTTCCCTGCTCTTCGTAACGTCTGCGGCTATCGCTATCGCTCGACGGCCAAGCCCTTCCACCTCTTTGACCACGCTGTTCAGTCCCTGCCAATCGCCATAGTGCTGTTCTCTGGCCGGGACTGCTTCCCTGTCATTGGCGATAATATCGGCCCCATCCGTAGCCAGGCGGACGGCGATGGCATGGCCAATTCCGCGGCTACCGGCACATCCGGTGACCAGAGCCACTTTCCCCTGCAAATCGTACATGGCGTCAGACATCCTCGGTTCCAAAGCACTTCAATGTTACATAATGAGCGATCACTAGCTGAAACTGACTTTGAGGTCCATTACAGTCGCCTCGTTCGTGCTGGCTCAGGTACTACGTGCGCTTCTCTGCCGGTTTCGCATCCGTTCTTCTATCCAGGGGAGGATGCCTTTCTTCAGGCTGAATATCAGGATAAGGATCACCACAGCCCACAGCATAGTGCTTATTCCGGCGAAGCTGGGCCCGGTGATCTTACCTCTAAGGTACTCGCCCAGCGGGACCAATATGACCGTGGCCACCAGTGGTCCCCATGTCGTTCCGGCGCCTCCAACGATCACGAACAGCAGGACGATCATCATGGTAGTGGGGCTCAGCATCGATACGGGATCAATGAACCCGGAGTATTGGGCCCAGAATGTGCCTGCCAGAGAACTCAGTGCCGCACTGATGGCTAAGGCTCGCAGTTTGTAACCCATAACGTCCACGCCCATCGCCGCGGCGACTCTTGGCTCTGCCCCGATAGCCCTGAGGTAGAGACCTGTCTTGGACCTGGAAATCAGGAACGCACACACCATTGCCCCGATAACCATGGCCAGGATGATGTAGTAGTAAGGCAACTTACCGACGAAAGCGAAATTCCATACGTCGGTTGATCTGATAGGTATGTACATGCCCTCGTTCCCGCCGAAGATCTTGATGGATTGGACGACAAACATGCCGATGAAGGAGAACGCCATCGTGATGACGAAGAAGGCGAAAGTAGGCAAGTTGTAGCGAAAACACAGGTATCCGATGGCTACGGACAGCACCGCCCCCATGGCGGCACCACCCAGCATACCCAGCCAGGGACTGATGCCGAAGTGCTTGAACAGAAAAGTAGAAAGGTAGGCACCGCCGCCCACGAACAACATATGCATAAGGCTGTACGTGCCGGAACTCGCCAGTATGTTCCATGTGACGCAAATGTAGCTGATCCACAGTGTGTAGATCACAATGCTCATCCAGTAGATCGGCAGGAAATGCGGCAGGATGGCAAGAGCTGCGATCAGGCCGGCGGGGAAGAGCACGTTCGGTTTGAACACCCGCTGTTTCATCACATTGTCCCCATTAATCCCTTTGGCTTAAATATCAACACGAGAACGAAGATGACGTAGGGGATTGCCGACCCAAGGCTCCCTCCCAGGAAGAACTGGCTAAAGGCAGTGGCCACGCCGACGAGGAACCCGCCTGCCAATGCTCCGAGGAAGTTCCCCATCCCGCCCACGACCAGTACGATGAAGGCGAACAGGGCGAAGCTGAAGCCCATTTCCGGGGTCACCGTCCAGAACGGGACCACAAACGAGGCTGCGATGGCAACCAGCACGAATGCCATGCCGAAGACCAGCATTTCCACGCGCACCACGTTTATGCCGATCAAACGGGCTAGCTCGGGTCTCTGAGCTATTGCCCGAATCTGATGGCCAAGGTCTGTCCGCTTCAGCATCAAGTAGAGGACCGCTGCCACAACGATTGCAGCGCCTGCGGCTAGCACGAGGGGGAGCGATATCTGCATGGAACCCACGCGGACGTGGGCCAACTGGACCGCGCTGGGCACCTGGACTGCGTTGCCTCCCCAGATCATGTAGGTCCCTTCCGTTAGTATGAACACCAGTGCTATCATCGCCTGGAAGGACAGAAGAAGTTCGGCTTTCTGCAGAGGGTGGTAGAAGTACCGGTAGAACAGCAATCCTAACCCGAAGAATACCGGCACCGTTATGAAGACGGAAACATACGGGTCCAGCCTCAATGAGGTGGACAAGGTCAGCAGGAGATACATGCACAGTGCCAGGAAATTGCCGTGGGCTATGTTGAGCGCCCGTGACACGGCGTACATCAAAGTCAGGCCCATGGCCAGCAGGGCATAGACGCCGCCGTAAGCAAGACCTTGCACCAATACCTGAGCCAGAGTGCCCGGATTCATACGTTATCCCCCATATCGGTGAGACTATCCGCCAAGGTAGGTCTTACGAATCGACTCGTTTGAACGCAAATCCCCGGCTCTGCCTGACAAGACGACGCTCCCGCTCCGGAGCACGTAGGCGCGGTCGCACACATCGAGCGCCATCCTCGCGTTCTGCTCAGCGAGCAGGATAGAGAACCCGTGTTCTTTCAATACCTGGATCGCGGCAAACAGATGCCGGATCATTATCGGCGCCAGTCCCTGGGACGGCTCGTCAATCAGAAGTATCTTGGGGTTGCCCATGACACCTCTTCCCACCGCGAGCATGCCCCGCTCGCCGCCGGACAGTGTCGACCCGACTTGCGACTTCCTTTCATGCAAGCGGGGAAACAGTTTGTAAACTCGGTCGAAAAGGGCCTTTCTTTCTGCTTTGGCTGTGGAGCTGCAACAGCCCACGCGGAGGTTTTCCTCTACCGTCAGCTCAGGGAATACCCTGTCTGACGAGGGCACCATGACCACTCCCCTGCCGACGATGTCCCTGGTGTGCATGCCGGCAATGTCGGCGCCTTCAAAGAGGATGCTGCCCGAAACGGGTTTGAGCACGCCTACGGTAGTTAGCAGAAGAGCGGTCTTGCCGGCGCCGTTGGAACCCAGGAGGGCCACTGTCTCCCCCTGGTCAACTTTGATTGAAATGTCGCCAAAGGCGGGGACCACACCGTATCCCCCCGTCAGTCCCCGGATTTCAAGCATGTGCTGTCTCCGTTCCCAGATAGGCGTCGATGACGACCGGATCGTTCAAGACAACGCCGGTCGGACCTTCCGCTATCTTCTCGCCAAAATTCAGCACGATGAGGCGATCGCAGAGCTTGGTGACTATCTCCATGCGGTGCTCGACAACCAGGAAACTCGTTCCTTTTTCGCGCAGCGTCCTTATCTGGCGGATCACCGATTCAGCTTCGTCTTCGGAAAGGCCCGCCATCAGCTCATCGAGCAATATCAGCCTGGGGTCAGATACGGTCAACCGGGCCATTTCTACAGCCATGCGGTCGGTGCGAGGGATACTCGATACGAGGTCCTTCTTCCTGGCGGCGATTCCGTTGTCCTCAATTGCCCTGTCAGTCCTCTGACGAGCGTGTTCCTCGCTGCCGACGTGCAGGGCGGCGAGCCGAACGGTGTCATACACGCTGAATGCCGGCATGCAGTCCATTGTCTGAAATGTGCGTGCAATGCCCCTGGCGAGCACCTTGTGAGGTGGCAGGCTCCCGATTTCGTGACCGTCGAAAAATATCCGCCCCTTGGTGGGGCGATAAAAACCGGTGATCAATTCTACGACTGTGCTCTTGCCTGATCCATTGGGACCGATCAGGCCAACAATCTCCTCTTTCCCCACTTTGAATGAAAGGTTATTGACCGCCACCAGACCACCAAACGCTTTGGTCAACCCTTCAACGCTCAGCAACAAGAGCCTCCTGTCTCCAGCAACCCCACGAAACGGTCAGCCAGACAGCAATCTGCTGTCTGGCTGACTCTATCATGTCACCGGGTTGGGTCAATCGTTTCTAAGCTCTCTATTTCAACCAAGGTTCGGCCGTTGTGACCGGTCCCCATACGATCTCAAGACGGTTCTTTTCAGGTCTCCACTGGAACAGCAGGAAGGTGCCGTTTACCTTGCCCTGTGCGTCCCATTTGAGCGCAGGGGCGTACGCCGGGTTAATGAGCTTGGGGTCGCCCAGCGGGAGGCTGAATGTCTTCAACGCGTTATTGATGACCACCGGGTCCCTCGATCCGGTATCCTCCAGCACCTTCTGAAGTATATTCATGGCGCCGACCGCCCAGACCTGGTAGTCGCTTATGGTTTCGGGGACATTGTTTGCTTTTGCCCAAACTCTGTAGTCCCTCAGGAAGTCGGCCGCAGGCTTGTAGTTGTCAGCCAGCGATTCAGCAAAGCCGATGTCGCCGAATACTCCTGGCCGGTGCAGGTATTTGTCAGTGAGCGCCTGCCCGAGAGATGCCCACACCGTGGGAGAAGATGGAGTGTTCGTGCAGAACTCCCAGATTGGTGGGTTGAAGCCGACAGAGTCCATGGCCTTGACTATGGCTATGAGGTCTGCTGGAAGCACCTGCGAGAAGAGCACATCCGGGTTGGCGGCCTTGATCTTCAATACCAGTGGGCTCTGGTCGGTGGCGGCAGGATCGTATGCGAGCTGCTGCACCACTTTGTCGCCCAGACCGTTTTGCTTCAGTCGGTTCAGTATTGCGTCTGAACCGACTTTGCCGGAGGTGGTGTCCGGATTAGCTATTACAATGCGGTCCACCTTCACCTTGCCAGTCTTAACAAGGTCGGTCAGGTGGTCGACACCTATCTCAGCGGTCTTGGTGGTGGGGATGCCGTTCGTGCGCCAGAATGACAGGTTCATGGGATAGATATTGTCGCCGGAAGTGCCCATGTCCAGCAGGGGTACCTGGTACTTGTCAGCCAATGGCCCAATGCCGGTCGCTACGCCGGTGTTGGTCGGGCCAAGGATGACGGAGACCTTCTCCTGCGTCATCAGCCTCTCTGCCTCAACCAGGCCCACCTTGGCGTCAGACTTGTGGTCCGAATAGACGAATTCCAGCTTTGCACCACCGAGCTTCTGGATGCCAGTCTTGTTGATCTGCTCCAGGGCATATTTCAGGCCGTTAATCTCTTCAACTGATGTCGGCGCCTGGACCCCCGTGATACCAAGCATGACGCCGACCTTCACCGGGGCCGCCGGTGTCGTTGGCGGCTTCGCTGTGGTCGTGGCCGCTGCCGTTGTCGTGGCTGCCGCCGTGGTCGTTGCCGGCTTCGTTGTGGTCGCGGCCGCCGTTGTAGTTGCCGGCTTCGTTGTGGTCGTGGTCGTTGCCTTCTTAGAGCACCCAACCACGAGCAGTGAAGCTATCACCAGTACTGCTATCAGACCTGTTGCTATCCTGTTCCTTTTCACTTGTGACTCCTTACTTGAATATGTTTCCAATACGTCAGTCGTGTCATGTTAGCTGAACCTTGTTACACTCGCGATGTGACTCGCATCCCGTTGGGCCCCCCTTTCGGAAACTTGAGAACCGGCTCCTACCCCCAGAGTGATTCACAAAGAAGCGAAAACACACCAGGCAGTCTTTATTTGGCTGCACACAGCCACCCCGCCTCCGCGCCTCGCATTGCCCAAAGGTCAGACTGGTGCAATGTTCGAGCAAATCCTACCCTACTCCACTTTAGAATCGCTATCTTGTCGGCGCTGAGCACTCTAGTTGCTGAGGTGATTGGCCAAACTTGCCCGGGACCCCGATGTCGGGTGCGACTCCTTTGATTTCAGGCGCATCGTTAACCAAAAGTTAACGGAACGTGGCAGAGTATATGGGAACAACAATTTGGCTGTCAAGTGTTATCTACTGGTTCTGTTGACGCTCCTGTACACGCCACTTCGCAACTAATTGCACCGCTGCTTTCAACAACTATACCATCCCCTGACGTATTGCATATAAGGGTGCTGGCACCCTTGTTGGGCAGATACGCACAGGTATCATTGTTGGAATCGAAAGGGGCAGGTTACGATGGCTTTTCTTGGGCAGTGGTGGTTATGGTCTTGGTGTCCGCGTTGCCCGCCAATGCTCACCGTTTCTGATCACGAGTGTCCGGTTGTAAAGGCATAGGATTGATGTGGGGAAGTTCCCCCCAAGTGCGCAATAGAAGTTGGAGGTAAACATGGCCCTGGCTATTGATGTCGACACGGGAGGTACCTTTACTGATCTGGTCGTATCGGGAGAGGGACATTTGGAGTGGACAAAGGCCGACACTACTCCGCATGACCTGACGATAGGTCTGATGCGTGCTGTAGACGACATGGCCGCGAAGCTCGGTTTCAAAACTACCAAAGCCTTTCTGCGGCAGGTGGGTGTCATCAGGATATCCACCACAGTTGGCTCAAACACTGTCGTTCAGAAGAAGGGACCAAGGCTGGGACTGATCGTAAGTAAAGGCTTTGAGGAAACTGCCTATGCCAGCGAGGGAAGCGTCGAAAGCCAAGACCGTCGCTTGGACATGATGGTGCCCGGGGGCTTGACTGCGGGCGTCAAGGGGCGGGTGAATATTGAAGGTGAGGTGACGGAGCATCTTGGCGAAGAGGACGTCCGGGCCGCTATCAGGCAGTTGTTGAATGATGGAGCCCGGGGAATAGTGATAAGTCTGCGAAATGCACCACTCAATGTGACCATGGAGAAAGAGTGCAAGGCGGTGGTCCAGAAGCTCTATCCCCCGCACTATATTGGCTCCGTAGCGGTGGTGTCTTCAAACGAGATAAGCCTTTGTCTGGACGATTCCCTGCGCACCAACGCAGCGCTCCTCGACGCCTATATTCACCAGCCATCGGTGAACCTCTTGCGCGATGGTGATGAAAGGATTAGGGACGCGGGTTACTTGAAACCCGTCTTCATAGTTCAGAACTTTGGAGGCGTGGCCCGTGTGGCAAGAACGAGAGGGTTGAAGACTTTCAGTTCCGGGCCGGCGGCCGGCGCCTTTGGCGTTGCCTATTTGAGCAAACTGTTCAAGGTGCCCAACATGATTGGCTTCGATGTGGGAGGCACCACTACCGACCTGGCAGCGGTGGCCAACGGCGAAGTCGGTTTCCTATATGAGTCGCGAATAGAAGATATCCTGGTCAGGGAACCGATGGTGGACGTGGCCTCCATCGCCGCTGGTGGTGGCACGATAGCCAAAGTTGTTGCCAACAAACTGAGAATGGGCCCCGAGAGTGCAGGGGCCATCCCCGGGCCGGCCTGCTACGACCTGGGTTCCTCTCAAGCGACGCTAACGGATGCCTTCGTGGTGCTTGGCACGATCTCGCCCGACTACTTCCAGGGCGGCCGCAGGAAGCTCAACGAGGCAAAGGCAAGAGAAGCTGTTCGAGAAAACGTGGCCAAGCGCTTGGGACTTACCGATGAACGTGCTGCCTCCGCCATGGTAGACGAAATACATTTAGCCTGCTTGAAGTTCCTGAAAGACGTAATGAGCATGAAGCACATAGAAGCCAGGAATACAGCCCTGGTCTCTTTCGGTGGTGGCGGAGGGCTGCTTGCCGGCAGATTGGCGCGAGAAGCAGGTATCCAGAGGGTCTTCGTGCCACCTTTTGCTGCGGTTTTCAGTGCCTTTGGTTCCTCGATCATGGGCATGGCCCATGAATACGAATCGGTAGCTTCGGCGTCCTTGCGAAATGCCTCTGGAGAGTATTCCGCTGTCTTTGACGCTGTGAACAATACCATCGAGACACTGAAAGACAGGGCCATTCATGAAATGGCACTCGAGGGTTTTGCAACAAAGGATATTTCGTTCAAGTTGGCACTGGAGCTTGAATCCGGGAGTCCACGTTTCGGCGCCCGCGTGTCCTTCCCGAAACTTCGCGTTGAGGGTAAGGAAGATGCAAAACACATCTGTGCCGAATTAGCCAGAGTGTCCCTGAAAGAACCGACCGGACAGATAAGATTACAGAGGATTTGGCTCACGGCATCTTGTCCGCTTGCACAGGTAGATTTGAAGGCCTCTCCCCTTGAAAAACATCCATCCGCTGCTGCCAGCAAAGGCAGGAGAAAGGTCTTCTGGGACGGAGACTTCAAGGATGTAGCTATCTATGAGCGCAGCATTCTGAGACCGGGCAGCGTGGTTGAGGGGCCTGCCATAGTAGAGTCGGAAGACACCAACATTGTAGTCCTTGGAGGGCAGAAGTTCTCCACTAATGAGTACCTCTTCGGATTGATTGAGGAGCGGTAGAATGAGCACAAAGAGACAAATCACAGAATACTTGGACATAGATCTTGAGAGTGAAATGTGGTGCTGCAATCGCTGCGGCAAAGACCTGATTTCGGCCCGCGAGAACTACAAGAAGGGATGTCTTTTGTATGATCGAGACCCGAGAGACATTCATCCTCCGATGGTCGATACTGAAGAAGCCAACTTCTCCCCAAATCCGAAATGGGTAAGGTATGTTGAGTATTATTGCCCGGGATGCGGTTCCATGATCAATGTAGAAGCAATGCCGCCCGGGCATCCCATTATTCCGGACATACAGTTGGATGTAGAAAAGCTCAAGGAGAAATATCTGCAAGGAAGGGGGAAATAGGCCGTGGGGACTTCAATAAACATTGATATTGGCGGCACTTTCACTGACTGCTATGCGATGCGTGAGGGGCAGCAGTATTACTGTAAGGCACCAACCAGCGGCTACAACCTGTCAGTCAGCTTCATGCAGGTCCTGAGGGACATCGCCTCGCAAATGGGCATTTCTCTCGATCAAATGCTGAACGGGGCCGAGTCGATATGTTACTCGACTACCCTCGCCATGAATACCTTGATTCAAAGGAAAGGGCCACGGTTAGGGCTTCTTATGACAGACGGCCTTACCCAGACTCATGTGATAGGCAAAGGAGCCCAGTACCTGGACGGTGCGACTGTGGCTGAGGCAAGGAATGTTGCTCACGCCAGCAAACTGACTCCTTTGGTCCCTCTCAGCGATACGGTCGGAGTCAGGGAAAGGATAGATTGCTTCGGCAAGATTGTCAGACCACTGGACGAAGCGGATTTATTGGAGAAGGTGCACAAGCTCATAATCGATGGGGTGAGAGGAATTGTAGTCTGCCTCCAGTATTCCTATTTGAATCCGGTGCACGAATTGCGCATCAGGGAGCTCATCAACCAGGAATACCCTGTCTCCTATGTCGGGTCCGTTCCGGTTGTGCTTTCTCACGAGGTTCTTCCCCGGCGCTATGAATATCAGCGCTCAAACGCAGCCATGCTGAACGCCTACCTGCATCAGTCAATGGCTGAGGAACTGCGTGCCATGGCTGATGAACTACGAGATCAGGGCTTCCGAACGCCGATGCTGATGGTACATAACACTGGCGGAGTTGCTGAGGTCTACAGGACGACGGCGCTGCAGACCTACAACGGCGGGCCGGTGGCAGGACTGGTCGGTAGCGCAGAGGTGGCCAAAGCGCATGGTTTCCCGAATGTCGTGGTCACTGACATGGGCGGCACCAGCTTCGACCTGGGCCTCATCGTACGTGGCAGTTCTCGGTTCTATGCCTGGCAGCCTCTCGTGGAGCGGTGGATGGTGGACCGGACCACGATGGAAACGATATCCGTAGGAGCCGGAGGTGGCAGTATTGCCCACGTTGAGGATAATCCCAGGCGCCTCGAAGTTGGGCCTCAGAGCGCAGGCTCCATGCCAGGGCCGGCTTGTTACGATCAGGGAGGCAACTTGCCCACGGTGACCGATGCTGACCTGGTGTTGGGCTACATCAACCCGGAGTATTTTCACGGTGGGCAGATGTTCTTGAACAAGGAAACTGCTGAGGAGGCCGTCAGAGAGAAGGTGGCCAAACCTCTGGGTTTGCCAGTGGTCGAGGCGGCGTCGCTCATCAGAAAAGTGATTGACCTCAGGATGGGCGACCTAATATACAAAGAGACGGTTATGAGGGGTTTTGACCCAAGAACGTTCACTCTGTTCGCTTACGGAGGAGCAGGGCCTACACATTGTTGTGGCTATGGGTTCAGGGCTGGAATTCCCAAAGTGATCGTGTTTCCCATGTCACCAGTGTTTTGCGCCTATTGTTCAAGCCAGTTGGACTTCGTTCATATTTGGGAACGGTCCCAGCACATGGCGCTATTGGCCTTGGGATCCCGGAAACCAGTTCTTGATTATGCGAAATTCAATAGCATCGTGGAGGGGATGATGCGGGTGGCGGAGGAGGAAATCAGGGCAGAGCACTTGCCAATCGAACGCGCGAGTTTTGTTCTGGACTTGGAGGGAAGGTTCGGGGTGCAGCATAACTTCGTAAGGTTCACCTCCCCTCTCCTGTTTGTCAGGAACGAGAACGACGTGAAAGCGGTTTACGAAGGGTTCGCCAGGGAATACACCGATATCTACACACAATATACAATGACGCCGGAAGTGGGTGTCAATATCGAGAATTTCTTCCTCAAGGTCGTCATACCCCGGGAAAAACCCGAACTGCCCGTCTATCCACTGAAGGGAGAGACGCCATCAAGGGAAGCCTTGAAGGGGAAGCGGCCTGTCTACTGGGATGAATACAAGGGCTTCAAAGACACCGAGGTGTATGAGATGGGAATGCTTCAAGCGGGCAACATAATTCGTGGCCCTGCCGTAGTTGAGTCTCCAGACACGACCACAGTAGTCACGCCCGGCACAAGACTCACTATCACCAAATACTTGAGCGGAATACTGGAGAGGATCTAAGGAGGAGAATCACCATGAGGCCGACCATAGACCAGATTTTGCAGAACATAAAACTGGCGCCGATTCCACCGGAAGAGGTCGAGTTGGCAAACCACCTGGAACCTGGGGACTATGAGATTTACAGCGAGAAGCTGAACAACATCGCCGACGAAGCCAAGCAGGTGTACACCAGGTCGGGCTTGAGCTACTTCCTTCGTTCCGGGGACATGGTCATCAGCACATCAAACTCGAGGGGAGATGTGGTGTTCGGCTACTGCGGAATTAACCATGGGTTACCGATAATACCAGGCGTCATTAAATACATATTGGCCAACTACAGAGATGACCCGACAGTTGGTATCAGGGATGGGGACATCTTTTTCGCCAATGATGGTTTGTACGGGGCTTCTCACAACCCTGACATGGTGGTGCTCATGCCCATGTTCTATGAGGGTGAACTGATCGCCTGGGGTTCGGCTGGTGTGCATGAACCGGACTGTGGTTCCATGGACCCTGGAGGAATGAGCGCGGCGGCCAAGAACCGGTATATGGAAGGGATACACATACCGCCGATGAAGATCGGCGAAAACTTCCAGTTGCGGAGCGACTGGATGGAGTTCTATCTGAACGCAACAAGGGTTCCGCTCATGCACAAGGTGGACACTGGTGCCAAGATATCCGGCTGCATGACTTTTCGAAAGAGGCTTTTCGAGATAGCCGCTGAAAAAGGCAAGGACTTTCTCAAAGGCCTGTTTACCAAGATGTTGCTGGAAACGGAGGCGAAGGCCCGCAGGAGAATAGCCAGTTGGAATGATGGAGTTTACAGGTCAATAGTCTTCTCGGACCTGGGTGGAACGACCCCGGCATTGATTCGCGTCTTCGTCAGCATGATAAAGAAGGGGGATGAGGTCACCTTCGATTTTGAAGGCACCAGCCCGGAGAACCAGGGTGCATTCCACGGTACCGTGGCGCTGAATGTTGGCTATCTTTGCATGCAGGCATTTGCCTACTATTTTCATGACTTGCCTGTTTCTAACGCTGCACTCACGCCCTTCAATTGGAAATTCCCCGCCGGATGCGTCCTGAACCCGCATCCGGAGGCTGCGGTGGCCATGGGTACGCTGTTTAACGGTACTCTGATAACTGCACTTCCACAGGCGATCTACAAGGCCATGTTCGATAGTCCTGACAGAGACATCGTGGGCGCTCCGGACGGTCCCGTCGGGAACGGCGAGGTGATTGCCGGGGTCAATCAATGGGATTTTCCTTTCTCTGAGAGCCCGAGCCGTGTTATCAATGGCCACGGCCAGGGCGCTAGGATGTTCAAGGACGGCATGAACATGTTTGGCTGTTCTTTCGGTCCTTCGGCAGGCCGCCAGTCCGACGCTGAAGATGAGGAAGACCTTATGCCCGTGCTCGTCCTGTGGGACAGGATGAGTCCCGATTCCTTTGGGCATGGGAAGTTCCGGGGCGGGGCATGCGACGAACACAGTTATGCTGTGCATGGAGTCGACCACGTGGTGTGGGTGCCACTCAACCTCGGGGGAAGCTGTGTCCCTCATTCACAGGGCCTCTTCGGCGGTTATCCACCTCCGGCAGGAGCTCTGGTTGTGGTCAAGACCAACGTGGATGAAGCGATGGCTCGAGGGGAGAGAATACCCACCTCCCTGCGCGAACTGGTGACGGAGCGCCCTCTCAAAGGTGAATACATCGTACGAGACCTGTTCTTGCCTCCAGGACCGATAATGAGGGGATGGCTATGGGCCTTTCGCAACGGCTTGAGCGCAGGATATGGCGATTGCCTGGAGCGCGACCCAGAGCTGGCATTGCAGGACGTGAGGACAGGCATAATGTCGGCATGGGCAGCAAAGAATGTCTACAAGGTCGTTCTCGACTCTGAGAACAGTGAAGTGGACGTTGCGGAGACGGAGAAGCTTCGAGCGCAGGAAAGAAAGAACAGGATAGCGCGAGGCAAGACCTACGACGAATTCATGACCACGTGGCGTGACCGCAAGCCGCCGGAGAACGCGCTTAACCTTTACGGAACGTGGCCTGATGCCAAACAGGACAAGAAGATTATCAGGTTCTAACGAGGGCTTGTCTTCCCCCCTGCAATCGAAGGTCTAGCGAGGGGGTTATCCGTTTCAGACAGATGACCGGTATTTGGAGAAGTGACTGACACTCTGGCGGCGGCAAGAACGTCCGTAAGGCGTGCCGTCACTTCCCCATCTCGTCCTATTCTGTCTCTCGTCGTGCCAGCGGACCTGGACATTATCTGGCATTCCGGGCCGGAGGCATATTCCCCCAGGCACACGGGCTGTGAGCCGCGAGTCGTTGACAACACGAACTTCCGATGATAGCATCGCTGATATGGCACCAAGAAAAGTCCTCGTCGCAGCCAGGGATTTCTGCACCGGATGCCGCGTGTGCGAGATAGCGTGTTCACTGAAGCACGCAGGCACAGTGAACCCGTCCGTGGCCAGGGTAAAACTGTTTCACTCCAAGGAGGACCATTCTTACTTCCCCCTCATCTGCCTCCATTGCAGGAATGCACGCTGTAAGAAGGCGTGCCCGGTCCCTGGCGCGATGGAGATTGATGGGAGGACCCAGGCTATTGTTGTCAACGAGCAGAAGTGTACCCGGTGTCTTGCCTGCGTGGAAGCCTGCCCTTTTGGAGCCATTCAGGTTGGACCCGAAAAAGAGATACTCAAGTGCGACCTCTGCGGCGGCGAACCGGCATGCGCAGAACATTGTCCCCCGGTGCAGCATCTATACCCCCGGATGCCGCGGCCTGCCCAGTCTTGCCTCCAATATGTCGAGGCCCCCAAAGTGACGAAGAACAAAAGGGCAAGTGTCGCCTCGGAGGAATGACGTATGCACGGTCGTGGTGACCTTCTCAGGATCGACCTGAGTAGCGAGAAGATATCCAGGGAGCCTATCCCTACCGAGATTCACCGGAGATTCCTGGGAGGGGAGGGCATAAATGCCTGGCTGCTGTGGCAGCACTTTCTGCGGGTGGATCCCAAGATTGATCCCCTGAGCCAGGACAATGTCCTGATTGTTGGAGTAGGCCCTCTGGCGTCGACAGGACTTGGTGCCGGCAGCAAGACGAAGTTTACCTACAAGTCCCCGGCTTACAATCTGTTCGGCGACACCAGCGTGGGTGGGGGCTTCGGCAGCCAGCTCAGATGGGCGGGATACGACCACATCGTCATCACCGGCAAGGCAAGGCATCCTGTGTACATATGGATCAACAACGATTCGGTGGAAATCAGAAACGCCGGCCATCTCTGGGGCAAGCACGTTTCCATTGCCGATGAACTCATCAAAGATGAATTGGGTGATGACGAAATAGAAGCAGCCTGCATTGGTCAGGCCGGGGAGAACTTGGTGCGCTTCGCTTCTATCATGGTCAGCTCCCACCGGGCCGGTGGCAGAGGGGGCGGAGGATGTGTCTTTGGCTCGAAGAACCTGAAGGCAATTGCTGCCCGAGGGACGAAAGGACTATCCATCAGCGACCCGAATGGGCTGATGGATGTGATGAAGGAGTTTCGAGTCTACAAAGAGAGGGACCCTGGTTCAGGTCTTCACCGCGTTTACGGCACGCTATCCGTCTTGAGGATGACGCACCTGTCGGGGTTTCTTGCCTACCGCAATGCGCAAGGTGAGGTTGTTCCAGCGCAAAAGATGGACCAGATAGACCATAACTGGTACGTGGACAACATGGGGGTGAGGCCCGCAGCGTGCTCGCCGGGCTGCGCCTATGCTTGTGGGGGAATGTACCACCTCAAGGGGAATGAGAGCCCGGGCGCTGGCAGGCATGCTGGCGAGTGGGGAAGCAAGCCCGAATTTGGCTCGGCAAATCCGTTTGCCACGGGGTGCGACATACCCGATATGCCGGAGGTCTGTCACCTCAACAGGATGTGCAACGAGTATGGGATGGACGTCATGGAAGTGGGGATGAGTATCTCCTTCCTCATGGAATTGTGGGAAAGAGGCATCATCAGCGGGAAGGATACGGAAGAGTGGTTTGGAGAGCCGCTTTCCCTTGCTTGGGGCAACTACGAGGCTGTAGAGCGAGTTATTGATTCAATAGCTTTACGTAAGAACGAACTGGGAAATATCCTCTCAGGAGGAGTCTACAAAGCAGCCTTGAGGATCCAGGAACTGAAAAACATTCCTGTTTTGCAGTATGCCATGTATGGGAAGGGTGGAGCTACTCACGAGGCGCAAGGCAGGTTTCCAAGCACCGGACTGTGTATCGCGGTTGCATCCATCGGTGCCCACCATACCAAGGGGATGGGGATAAGTGCGGCTCTGTCAGAGGAATATCTCGGGACGCCTGGCGGCGGCACGCCTGACGCCTCCCTCTGGCAAGGCGGGCCGGGAGGGCGACGGGAATACAATTGTGAATTGAAGGGCGCCGGCCAGGCCCTGAGCGAGTACTTTCAAGCCATCTCCAATTGCCTGGGCGTATGTCAGTTCCTCTGTACACAGAGAACTCAGCGCGAGCTTCCCCTGAACCTGTTGATCAAGGCCCTTTCAGCTACGTCAGGAATCAGGCTGACCCCTGAGGAGGCATTGACCGCTGCGGAAAGGGTAGTCAATATCCAGAAGGCCTTCAACAGCAGGCTCGGGCTTCGAAGAGAAGATGACCTGGTATGCAATCGTTGGATGAACGAACCGTTGCAGGAGGGGCTTGCCAAAGGACTGAAACTCGCTGACTTCCTCGATCCGATGAAGGACGGGTATTACGGACATCACAAATGGGATAAGAGGACCTCTTTGCAGACCGCGAAGAAACTGGCGGAGTTGGGCATGCAGGATGTTGCCGACGTGCTGGCCAGGGAAGGGGCACTCATCGTTGATGCTGGCCAATAGCCGGGTCGCGGAATCTCAACGCTGCGAGGCGAAGAAACAATTCCAATGGATTCCGGTGGGATTTTCGGCAAGGGCCTCCCATATTCTCTGGCTTCATCTGAAGGAATAGGGGTATCAGGACCATGGTGGAGGTAAAGCTCTTCTTTCCTCTCAGCCGGATGGCCAACAAGAGATCTACCGGTCTTGAGACTTTTTCCGAGGGGTTAGCGCCTGACGAGACGCTCCGCAGTCTGCTTGCCCGGCTGGCGGCAAGATACGAGGGCCTCAGCGACGTGTTTGATGCCACGAGCGGTGACCTGCATCCTTCGGTATTGGTCGTGCTTAACGACAGAGTTATGACATATCCTCATAACCTGGATATTAAACTCAGAGACAAGGATAGCCTCGGACTCCTCCCCGAATTCGCGGGTGGATAGAGAGAACAGGTCATTCCAGACGTGTCAACGCCTGGATCGCGAGCGTGCCGCTCAAGAGCGCCAGGTGAGCAATGGTTTCAGACGGAACAGGAGAGGTAATTGGTATGTCTCAACTGACGAAGCTATTTGAACCGGGCAGCATAGGAAGTGTTGAGCTCAAGAACAGGATCGTCATGGCTCCGATGGGCAGGCACTCTTGCGATGCCGATGGTGTGATAACGGACAAAGCCTTGAGCTACTACTATGCCAGGGCCAGGGGTGGTGTGGGGCTCGTGATCATACAGGCGACTACCGTGACCGCGGATGGTGGCAGTCCGAAAGGAATGAGACTGTACGACGATAGGTTTGTTCCCTCGATGAAGGAGTTAGCCCGCATCATACATCAGGGTGGGGCAAAGGCATTTGTTCAACTGAACCACCTGGGCAAAATGATGTCTGAAATCCGCAAGGGCTTTCCTCACCCCGAGGAAATCAACGTGATCGGGCCATCGGCAATACCATGGGCCGCCAACAACGTGGTCCCCCGCGAGATGTCCAAACAAGACATCAATAGCTTCGTAGGAGCCTTTGGAGAAGCCTGTCGCCGGGCCAAAGAAGCTGGCTTTGACGGCGTCGAGGTCCACGCCGCCCACGGTTATCTGATGCACAGCTTCCTGTCTCCATTCACCAATCGCCGGAACGACGAGTATGGAGGCAGCACGGGCAAGAGAGCCAGACTGGTCTGTGAGGTACTTGAAGGCGCCAGAAAGAAGGTCGGGCCGGACTTTGCCCTGACGGTTCGCGTGTCCGGGACTGAACTGATGGCAGGTGGCATTCAAATAGGGGATGTTGTGGCGCAGGCTCCATTGTTTGTTGAGTCAGGCGCAGATGCGATGCATATTTCTGGCTGCGGAGAAGACTATGCTGTGTGGATAGTACCCAGCTATCTGGAGCCGGAAGGGGTCATGGTCCATCTTGCGGAGAAGGTGAAGAAGGCAGTCAAAGTCCCTGTGATAGCAGTGGGCCGACTCGGTGACCCAATCCTTGCCGAGCGCGTGCTTCAGGAGGGTAAAGCCGATTTCATCGCACTGGGCAGGCCGCTGCTGGCAGACCCTGACCTGCCCAACAAAGCAAGGCAAGGCCGGTTGCAGGAAATCAACCGATGTATTTCCTGCAATAACTGCTTCATGATCATGTTCGCCGGTGGTTGGAAGGGAATATCGGACCTAACCTGCACGGTGAATCCAGGTCTCCTCGCAGAAGCTGATAGCGTGCCCGAGCAGACAAGCTCGCCCAGAAAAGTTATGGTCATCGGCGGAGGACTGGCCGGCATGCAGGCTGCCCGTGACCTGGCTCGGAGAGGTCATAACGTTTCCCTTTATGAGAAAACTGACCGTCTTGGAGGACAATGGAACATAGTCTGTCGGGAAGACGGCAAGGCAGACTTTGCCCGCTATGCTGAGTACCTGGAGCGAGGCCTGAAGAAAGCCGGTGTGAAAGTGTTGTTGAACCGGGATGTGACCCCGGCATTTGTGACGCAAGCAAAACCTGACGTCGTGGTAGTCGCCACCGGAGCCTGTCCGGCGAAGCCATCTGTTCCAGGCGAAGATGGAAAAAACGTGGTCCAGGCGGTGGACGTCATAGCGGGAAAGGCAACCGTTGGAGAAAAGGTGGTGGTCATTGGAGGACGGTATGTAGGCATGGAGATGGCACTCTCCCTCGCCAGGAAGGGCAAGGACGTTATACTGGCCACCAGGAGTGAGTTGGGCAGAAACGTTGAAAAATGCATATACCTTCATCTGAGGGATGAGTTGATTGAAAAGGGAGTGAGGATTCTTGTCAATTCGCCGGTATACGAGATTACGGGCAGTGGCGTGTACGTGGCCCACCAATCCAGGCTGCTGTTCCTCAAGGCGGACACTGTGGTGCTTGCCGTTGGTTTTCAGCCCCGGAACAGGCTGGCTGAGGAACTGAAGGGCATAGTTCCAGAAGTGCACCTGATCGGCGACTGCGTGGAGCCGCGAACCGCGGTACACGCCACGCAGGAAGCTGCAAGTTTAGCCCTCCGCATCTGAGCGTGGGTGAACCCTTCTGAAGGATTGGCGAACTACAAAAGGAATTCATCGTTGCTCAGTCGATAGGCGCTTCATCACTTGCGCCAGGTTGTACATGTTCTGGACCGGTGTGTCAGCCGGGACATCCCATTCTGTAGTCCAGAAATCGTATGCCGCTGACGTCTGAGGAAGGCACTGCGATAGTCTTCCTTCAAAATCGCTCTCTTGCCCGCTCAAGACAGCGAGCGGCAGTGCAAAACCGATTCTCTGGTTTGCCCGCCTGACGACGTCCCCGGATGATAGTGATGTTCCCAGTACCACGCCATCTGCTCCCATACCGCAAATGGCCTCTGCCTGCTCTTTCTTCGCGTTCCTGGTCAATATCACCGAACTTATGCGGTAGAAGCGGGTGATATTCCATATCGGTGTCAGGCGGGAACCCACTTTGCGGATAAGTTCGGGCTTGAGTTCACCCAGATGCTCATCGGCCACGGCGACGGCATCTACATTCAACTCGCAATACCTGGTGCACAACTCTCTTGCCACCCTGGCAGCGAAGCTGACAGCTTTTTCAGCCTTCCCGGGATCCTGGGACAGCGTGTCATGTACGCTGCCACCCATTAAGTGTTCGGCGAGAGTCAATGGCCCGGTCACTACTGCAACCACCGCTACCCTTTCCCCGATAGTGAGTTTCAATTGCCTGGTTGCCTCCAGGGCTATTGGGACCCTTCCCTTCTTAATAAGCTGGCTGGGATCGATCTCGTCTACACCAATTCCTTCAACCATGGGATGGCTGATCACAGATGGCGCCCCGCCTCCCGCCCAGGCTAACGTGCATCCGCACGCTTCAGCCTCCAGACTCGGGTCAAAGATACTTACCACGGCATCATGACCATACAGTTGCTGGGCATTGCGGGTAGCTTTGGCAAGCAAGCCGGGATCGCCAAACATGCGTTCCGGCGTAATCTGTTCCAGCCTGGCTGCAAAACTGCTGAGCCATGGGATAAAGGGCACCTTGCCCGCCCGATCGCCCTTGAACATCCCCTTCACCAGTTCTTTAGAGGTCATGGGCCACGTCCCAAAAAGCGATTATCCTCCATATGCTCACATTCGGGATGGTACGGTCGCCCGTTCCCGCCCCTAGATTTCACGCGCTATCCTCGCAGCCTCCAGCGTGGCGTATATTCCTGTTCTCGGTTCCACACAGTCGCCTATTTCGTATATTTCTGGTACCAACCCCTTGAGTTGCTCCGCCAGCTTGTTCTCCGACTGGGAACCAACCGCTAGCACCACTGTGTCCGCCTTGAGGAACAACGGTAAGCCTTGATGAGTTACGTACACGCCCGTCTCCATTATCGCGGATACCGGCGAATGAACAAGGAACTGGACTCCATTTTCAAGCAGTTCATTCCTCAAGTGGAAGAATATGCTCTTTTCTACGCCTTTGCCCAATTCGTGCCTGGTCGTCATGGTCACCTTATTGCCCTTCTTGGCCAGAGAGATAGCTATTTCCATGCCGACCTGGCATCCGCCGGCCCCCGACTTGCACGCATATGCCCTGCATGCCGACCGGGTGCACCCGCCGAGGACTACTACGCGGTTCCCGACATGTGCCTTTCCAGTTAACACGTCAACGGCCTGGACCACGTTCTTGCCGTCAACTCCGGGAACATCCAGTTTCGTCGGGGAGGCACCCGTGGCCACAACGACAGCTTCCGGCTGCTCTTCCTTAACAAAGGAGGGGGTTACCTCACTGTTTAATCTGACCTTTACTCCCGCTTTCTCGATGCCTCGCTCCAGGTATCTGGAAAAACGGGCGAAACCAGACTTGCTCTCCTCCTTGCACACGATGTTCCACTGCCCACCGAGCTTGCCGCTTCTTTCATGGAGGGTCACCCGATGGCCTCGCTGCGCCAGGTCACGCGCCGCCATCATGCCAGCCAGTCCTCCGCCGATCACCATGACATCCTTGGGAGAGCTTGCCTGCGCGGGTGTCCCATCGGCTTCCGCGAGAAGACCCGGATTCACCATGCAGGTGTAGTCCGAAATCTTGCCGCCAGCGAACAGCACCATGAAGCAGTTATTGCATGAAATGCAGTAGTTGATATCCTGTAACCTACCCTCCTTTGCTTTGTTCGGCAGGTCGGGATCGGCCAGCAGGGGCCTGCCCAGTGCGATGAAATCGGCTTTGCCTTCCTGAAGCACCCGCTCGGCGAGGATTGGGTCACCGAGCCTGCCCACTGCTATTACAGGGACTTTGACTGCCTTCTTCACTGCCTCCGCCAGATGGACCATCGTTCCTTCTGGTTCCAGGTAGCTGGGGATCTGCCACACGGTGTAATCGCTTGTGCAGGCCGAGACATGGATGGCATCCGCGCCCGACTCAACAAATAATGGAGCCTGAACCACCACGTCTTCTATTTGTATGCCGCCTTCCAGGAGTTCGGTTCCGGATACCCGGAGAACAAGGGCAAACTCCGGGCCCACTCTTCTCCTGGCAGCCCGCAGCACCTCACAGACCAATCTGGCTCTGGCTGCGGCATTGCCGCCGTATTCATCATGCCTGCGGTTGGTGAGCGGGGACAGGAAGCTGGACAGTAAGTAGCCGTGGGCGGCGTGTACCTCGACGCCGTCAAAGCCAGCTTCTTTGGCCCGGCGACAGGCTTCAGCAAAGGCTTCTACGAAGCTATTGATGTCTTGTTTGGACATCTCGCGGGGCACGACGCCGCTTGCCACCGACGGCAGGGCAGTCGGGCCGATCACCTCAACGTTTTCTGCGCCAAGGTCAGCTTTACGTATAGCGGCAAACATCGTGCCGTGGTGGTTTAGCTGGGCGATCGCCTTTGCCCCTCCCTGATGTATAACGTGTGCCAGTTTTCTCATCCCCGGGATGTACTTGTCCTCACAGAGCCTCATACCTCGGGGAGTGGCGCTTCCTTTGCTTACGACGGCCGCCTGTACAATAACAAGCCCGACACCACCGTTCGCCCTGGCGGCATAATATTGCAGGGCTTTGTCCGTTATGAATCCGTCCGCGTCACATGAATGAGTGCCCATCGGAGCCATGACTATCCTGTTCTTGAACTCAACCTTACCGATCTTGCCCGGTTGAAAGAGTTTTGTTAGCGCAGGCATGCTGCCCTCCTTTCATCAGTCCGTTTGCTGTCGTTCCTATGGCACAAGTGCCGGCTTAATGTCCCTTCCGGCTTGCATGGAGGCAAAGGCATCATTGATCTGCTCCAGGCGGTATTTGCGAGTGACGATATCACCGAGGGGATACTTGTGTCGGTTATTCCTGATTATCTGCAGGGCGCGGTAATAGTGGCTGATTTCTGCCGACGCCTGACCAATTATTTCGAGGTGTTTCAACACTATAGTTGCTGGGGTTATCGTAATTGTGGCCTCTCCGGACGTCTGGCCGATAACCAGATAGCGTCCTCCCCTGCGCACCAACCCCAGGCCTTCTGCAAAAGCAACGGGTACGCCTGAAGCCTCTACCACAAGGTCGGGGCCTCTTCCCTCAGTAAGACCCAGTACTTCTGCGTTCCGCCTGGCAGGATCGGGCATTTCTTCAATGTTAATCACGTGGTCCGCACCAAACTTTTTTGCCAGGTCCAACCGCAGGGCGGGCGCTCCAATAGCAATCGTCTTCCCCGCTCCGCTTATATCGGACAGGAGAACAGAGTAGAGACCAACGGGTCCTGAGCCCTGGACAACAACGTAACTTTGGGTGCCGATACCAGCCAGCCTCTCGAAAGCGCCTACTACAGTCCTGAAGGCACAACAAACACCCACCACCTCTTCGTTTGTCAGTTCTGCCGGGACTTTGACTACTTTGGCGTTGGGAACCACGTATTCGTACTCTGCGAATGCCCCCGTGAGGGAATAGTTGTAGCCATAAAGAAACCTGTTCCCACATGCCATAGGATTGTGTAATATTGCACATGCAAAACATTCGCCGCAAGTGACATGCGCCCACATGATCCGGTCTCCGATGCTGAGAGGAGCCCCGGCACAGTCATGAGTGCGGCCTTCGCCCAGCTTCACGATTCTGCCTACAGCTTCGTGACCGGGAACCAATGGCAGCGGCGCCTTTCTGACCAAAGCCCCACTCCATTGATGCACATCAGTGCCACAGATCCCCGCCATCTCAACTTTGACAAGGATCCCCCTGGGTTCCACTTCGGGAATAGGCAGTTCAAGTATTACGAAAGGCCTGCCATACTCTACGAGAACCGCAGCTTTGCTCTTCTTAGGTATGTCGGACAATTGCTTTCTCCCTCTCTTGTCTATTTGGCGCCAAAGGGTTTGTTCTCAGAGCGGACCAGGAATATGCAGGGCTTCGCCTGCCTGGCGACGTGAATCTTACAATATTTTTCTCATCGGGGCTTTTCCGTGGCAACGTTTCTCCCTGCGATGCATCCGAAAGCGAAAGCATCCAAATAGCCTGTGCCTGTCATATAGCCGGAACACCCACCTTCCTCGGTTGCTGGTCCAGCCAGGCCGGCGGCGTTATCTCCAGCGGCATAAAGACCCGGTATCGGATGGCCCTTCTCGTGCATTACCCTGGCAGACGAGTCTATTCTCACCCCGCCGTGAGTCTGTATTATGCACGGTCGTACCGGGATAGCGTATAGCCGGTCTTGAAACTGAAGCTTGGCCAGGGTCTTCTCCAGTGCCTGCCCGTCAACGCCCATCTTGCTGGCCAGACGACCAATTGTCGGGTCGTCAATGACCACGCCATCTTTGACATAAGTTTCGACAGACCTGCGACTATCGAGCTTGCCAACCCTTGTCTTGATCTTCTCGTCGAAAACCATGAACGCCATCCCGTCGCTTTGCCGGGCTACCGGCGCGGCCGTTCGGGCATAGCCAATACTCTCATCTACAAATCTCTCGCCATTCTTGTTGACCAAAATGCCGCCTTCCAGTATGAATGCCCAGAAAACTGTGCGTTTCTTCTTCATCTCTGCGGCGCCATACATCACCAGGCTGTCCATGTTGTCCAGTTGGGCGCCTGCAGCCAGTGCCATTCTTATACCGTCACCACTGCTGCCGGAAGCGCTTAATACCGGGAGCCCGGCGAATTCAGGCGCATATTGGCGCATCATCACCTTGTCTCTGCCAAATCCTCCGGCGGCAAGTACTACACCGCGCCTTGTCTTGATTTGGACCGGGCGTCCTTCAGTGTTCAGCGCTCTTAAGCCGGCTACTGCACCATTATCGGACATGACCAGGTCGGTGGCGGGGCAACCATGGCGAAGATCAACACCTGTCTTCTTGGCCGCTTCGAGCAAAGCGGTAAGTACGTTGGCGCCATTCCAGGCGGCCTCAACATGGCAACGCGGGACACTGTGGCCATGGAATTTGACCAGGTCCCTGAACTGCACACCGAAGCCCGTGAGCCAATCATATAGTTTGGCAGCTTCATCTGCTGCTGTCCTGATAAGATCCTCATCGACAGTGTGTCCGTTAGCCCTCAGCAAGTCCTTGGCAAGTAGGTCGGCTGAGTCCTGTATCCCCCTTTCCCGCTGAATGGGAGTGTTGACGAGAGGGAATACGCCGCCAGCGATCGCCGTATTGTTTGCCAGTTTTCCTACCCTGCTCAGCACGATGACCTCGACCCCAATCTTGCGTGCCTCAATTGCGGCTGACAGGCCGGCACCCCCGGCGCCGATGACTGCTACATCAGTCTCTACAACTTCATGAAGCGCTGGTTCACGCAAGGCTCTTCCCTCCAAGTTCGTTCAATACTATGGCAGGCTTCGTATGCTCTTCAGCCGCCGATGCTTAGACCAGGCGGGCGGTGCGATAGGCCTCCCAGATCGCATCTATCACCTTACGTGGCTTCACGCAATCGCCGATAGCGTATATCTCCGGTATTCCGTGTATCTTGCTTTCCAGAAGCTTCCGGTCCGGGTTCATGCCTACCGCGATAACGACAGTATCGGTTTCCAGTGTGCTTTTCTGATTGTCCTTATCAGTGATGACGACGCCGTGCTCTCCTATTTCCGAGACCGTAGTGTTCGTCATAATGTTAACTTTGGCATAAGCAAGTAACTGTCGCAGGTCCATGGCGTTAATCCAGAACAGGTCACGCATCACGCCGTCTGCGACTTCTATGATCGTCACCTCGCTCCCGTTCTGGACAAGGTGCAAGGCGGTTTCGCAGCCCACCATACCACCGCCGATTACTACTGCAGACTTTCCGGCCGCCTTATTGCCCAGCAATATGTCCGCGGCCGTAACTACACTTCTTTTTTCCACACCCCGAATTTCAGGCAAGATTGGCATGCCGCCAGTAGCAATGAACAGGACGTCAGGTTTCGCTTCCTCAATCGCTTTTGAAGTAGCCTCTTTACCAAGTTCTATGTTTACCCCCAGCATCTCTACTTGAGTGGAGAGATAGTTTGCCAGTCTGCGATAGTCTTCCTTGAATACTGGCGTTGAAGCTGGTATCAGGTTCCCACCCAGGGTGCTGCCTCTCTCCCACAGGCTGACATTGTGGCCTCTCAACGCCGCGACCATGGCCGCCTCCATGCCGGCAGGCCCTCCCCCGACCACAAGTACAGACTTCTTTCTGTCTGCTGTCCTTATGAGCAGCTCAGTTTCCCCGCCTGTCAGCGGGTTTACTGCGCATCCAATGAACTGACTTCTCCCTCTCGTGAGACAACCTTCATGGCACCCGAGGCATGGAATGATCTCCTCCTTCCCCTCCCTCACTTTGTTGGGCCAATCTGGGTCAGCGAGCAAGGGTCTTCCCAAAGCGATGAAGTCCGCCTTTCCTTCCTGCAGCACGCTCTCGGCCAGCGCGGGATACCCCAGTTTGCCTACAGCTATGATTGGAATGCTGACTACATTCTTGGCCATTTCAGCCAGGGACACATTGCATCCCGGGCGCTGAGTCCCTGGCGGTTGTGCGCGGTTATCAGTTTCGTAGCAGCCAGCATCAACATGTAGAGCATCAACCCCGGCCCTCTCCAGCCTGCGGGCTATCTCCAGGCCTTCCTCGACGTCTCGGCCTCCCTCCAGATAATGGGTCAGGCCGAACCTGTAAACTACGGGAAAGTCTGGTCCGGCACCTCTTTTCACAGCTTCCACCAGCTCCAGCCCGAACCTCATCCTGCCTTCAAGGTCCCCTCCGTATCGGTCATGCCGCTTGTTCCAGAGCGAGGTTGCGAACTGGTCGATGAGATACCCCTGGTGACCATGAATCTCGATAGCATCTATTCCAGCAGATCTTATTAAACTTGCGCTGTATTCAAAGCCTTTCACTATTCGCCGAATCTCTGTTTCAGTCAGCTCACGTGTCTGAAATCTCGGGTTCCAGAAATTGGGTACTGATGATGCGGATACGGCCCCTCCATTGGGCAGGGCAGGATTCGGCACCAGGATGCGCCCTCTTCCCGCACTCAATTGGATGGAGACTTTCGTTCCGTACCGGTGCGTTGCGTCGGCCAGTCTGCTGAGCCATGACACGGACCTTGGACTGTTGGCCACCGCCATTGGATATGGAGCTTCTATCTCGCGCACGGCGTAAACCATGCCGGTTGTTATCAGACCCACACCACCCCTGGCTCGTGCCGAGTAGTAATCAATGCCCCGTTGCGACAGGCCTTCATTCTCGTCCACAAGCCCAACAGGACCCATCGGAGCCATAACTATTCGGTTCTTTATGAATAGTTTGCCTATCCTGCCCGGTTCAAACAGTCTCATGCCTTTGATGCCTCCGCGGATATGGATTGCTGTGCCCTGACGCACAAATGGCTTGCTCCTATATCTTCCTCGCCACTTCTGCACCTTGACGAATGGCCTCAAGCGCGGTCCGGGGATTCCTGGCATCGCCGATAACATGGACTTCGATCCCACTGTCCGCAATCAGGCCACTTAGTCCGTCAATTGAACTGGCCCCTTTGGCCAGAATGATGCAGTCAATCCCGTGGATTGTCTCGTCTTGTCCGTTCCTGGTAATTACGACGCCGTCTTCAAGAATCTCTTTGACCACGGCAAAGGCGATAATTCTTACCCCGCTTTCGCGCAATCTCTCCAGGAGCAGGTGCCTTGGCCCCAGAGGCATATCAAGGCCGACACCCTGCCGCGACGTGATGATGCAGACTGCCGTGCCGCCTGCCGTAGGACTCTTGCTCTGGTCAACCACGAAATCAGCGACCTCGCAACCCATTGCGCCGCCCCCGAGGACGACCACGTTCTTGAAACGCATAGGGACGACCGCCCCGGCCAGAACGTCATGGGCAGTGACCACATTCCTTACCGTCACACCGGGGAAGGCGGGAATGAAAGGACGGCCCCCAGTCGCCACTACCAGTACGTCCGGCCCGACTTCTCCCACTAACTCAAGCGTGACCTCGGTGTTGAGCGCCACACTGACACCCGCTTTTTCCACCTGGATAGAGAGGTATTTTATCTGATGACAAAGTTCCTGTTTCGATGGAGGGACGGCAGCAAGGTTGAACTGTCCCCCCAGCTTCGATTCCTTTTCGTAAAGGCTTACTGCATGTCCCCTCAAAGCCGCCACCCTGGCCGTTTCCAATCCAGCGGGCCCTCCGCCAGCGATCATTACCCTTCTGCGTTTCTTCGCCGGGGTTATGGCCATTTCTCGTTCCCTGCCCGCCGCTGGGTTTATCAGGCAACTTCCGCCGTCCGCCCCAAGGTGGCCGACGCATCCCTGCCAGCAACCACTGCATGGGGCAATGTCTTCAAACCTTCCTTCTGCCGCCTTCTTTGGCAACTCCGGGTCAGCCATAAGGGCACGACCCATAGCCACCAGATCGGCCTGTTTCCTGTTCAGAATATGTTCTGCTAATCGCGGGTCGGTAATTCTCCCCACTGCAATCACTGGGACTTCTGTCATTTGTTTCACGGCAGCAGCAAAGGCCACGTTCGTGCCAAATGGGGTGCCGATGGGAGGTACTGTCCGCCATATCGCCTCGGGAACCGTCCCGGAAGAGATGTTGAACGCACTTATGCCGGCCTCAGCGAGTATGGGAACAATGTATTTTGTTTCCTCGATGTGCCGGCCGCCCGGCACTAGATCATCTCCGGAAATGCGCAGAATTATGGGAAAGTCATCGCCGGCCCTGGCATGGATACTTTTGATGACCTCCAGGGTCAGTTTCAGTCTTCCTTCAATTGAGCCGCCATAGGCATCGGTCCGTTTGTTTCGCAAAGCTGACAGAAAAGATCCCAGAAGGTGATAACTATGGGCTGCATGAAGGCTGACTCCGTCACAGCCGGAATCCCTGGCCCGCCTGGCTGCTTCGCCAAACTGCTCGATTACCCTCTTGATATCCTCGACGGAAAGCTCCCTCACTCTTTGTCCCGAGATCTTGCTGACAATGGGCGATGGACCTACCGGCTCAATCCCTCGGAGAGAAGAAAACGATTCTGGCCCTCGGTGCACCAACTGTGGCGCTACTTTGGCACCGTGGGAGTGGACCGACCTGGCCAGTTCCTTGAACCCCTGGATCAGCTTGTCGTCCCAAATGCCAATACCATGCGGGAAATACGGCGTGACGCTGTCTACAGAGGTATCTTCCAGGATAATAAGCCCGACACCGCCCCTGGCCCGTGCTGCAGAATAGTCTATGAGCCTTTGAGTGACAGCGCCCTCACGGGCACTCCAATACATATGCATCGGAGGCATGACGATGCGATTCCTCAACTCCACTCGCCCTATCATGATCGGGCTGAACAACGTCTTTAGTGTTTCATTCATCTTCTATGGCATTAGCCACCAAAAAGCCCGAAAGGATTCGCAGTTGGGGGGACACGATCGCACACCTGACGTTGTGTGTACCATGGGAGGAAGAACAGGAAGCTATTGCCTTGCCGGCGTCCGCCGCACTCCTCATCCTTGATGCGGATACTTGTTAGCCCCACAAGTCCCGGGCCACATCCTTCATCCCAAGGCGTTCGAGGGTACCTCGCCACGGTTTGCCGCTCCTCTCATCCCAGCCGCAATGTCGATAGTATTCCATCACCATCCCTTTCAGGTAGGGCGCAATGGTCTTGCCCTTGCCGGGGCCATCCGGAAGAGGCTCGGCCATCCGAGGAGATAGCTCATAGTCGTCCTCCGGCCTGAGTCCGCGCCTCACGTTGAACGCTCGCTCAAGGGTCAGGCAACGTTCGCCAACCGTGTAGGCATCTTCTTGAGTGAATTCCCAGCCAGTCAGTGCACTTACCGCGTCCAACGAAGGTGCCAGGGTTCCTCCGTCGATCATGGCGTACCAGCAGGTACCGACGCAGTCGCACCAGTAATGTTTCTTGGTCGTTTGGAATACCTCCAACCCTTTCCCGACGTTCGAGCACCTGGCTGTAGGCTCAGGGTACCCCGATTCCGGGTCTGGCACCATGTCGGCAGCAAAGCACTGCCATCCGGTTCCCCCGCCGACAAGCTGGCCAAGAAGAACACCCCACGGGCCCGATTTCCAGTCGTGGAAGTTAATGAAAGCATTCCCTTTGGTATGGAGGGCAAAGAGCGGCGCCTGACCGCCTATCTCCTGTGCGGCCGTATAGGCGCCACGGGCAAGCATGTCGCCGATGCCCTCACGGTTGGCAATCATCCTGATCAACTTCTCTGCAGCTTGATGGTCGCCCCATTTGAGTTCCAGTCCGCCGGTCTGTTCCTTCGTTATCAAACCTTTTTCATAACACTCGAAGGCCAACCCGATAATCGGGCCAAGGGTGCCCGCCTCTATCCCCGTCCTGTCCATCAAGTCGGCGAGATAAAGGATGCAACCTCCCTCAGTTATTCCCACAACGGCAGAACCGGCTTCCAGCGCTTCGGCTCCACCAGTCAACGTTGCCACGTGCCCCTTGTATGGCCCTTCTGTGATCTCAGCGTCGTATGCGCACCCCATCGGGCAGGCAAAGCAAGGACGCGGCGTCACCTTTGATTTGGACAGCCCCTTGCCAAATTCCGGAACGTCGCAGCTCTGGTAGTTCCTGTAGATAACACCGACCTTCATGGTGTCCCAGACTTCATGGTCGGCGCGGACCAGCCCGCCGCCATGGACATGCGCGTATATGAATCCCTTCTTGATCACATCCGTCCAGGTGCTCCGTGCGGACTTGAACTGGGGATTCTTTATCGCTGTCTTCTTTGTTCCAAGTACTGCGATAGCTTTCAGGTTTTTGGAGCCCATCACAGCACCGCAACCACCATGCGCGAACGTATGGTTCTTATCGTTCTCGATGAGGGCCCCCGCACACATGTTCTCACCCGCCGGCCCGATTGCCGCAACGCTGGCACGACTTTCACCCAGGTCTGCTTTCACCAGGTCTTCGGTTTCGTGTGTGTCCTTGCCCCATAGCTTGGACGCGTCCCTGAATTCAACCTCGTCGTCGTGGATCCACAGGTAGACCGGCTTCTTGGCAGCGCCATCGATTATCAACTGGTCATAGCCGGCCCATCTCAGGTTAGGCCCCCAGAAACCGTGGGAATGGGCTCGCCCGACTGTGTAACCTGTGTCGGCATTAAGCGTGACCAGTGTGGTATTGTTTCCCGAAGGAGCCCCGCTTCCGGTGAGAGGACCGTTGGTGAAAATGAGCATATTCCTGGGGTCGAGCGGACTTATGCCCAAAGGTAGCCGGTCATACAATGTCTTCAGACCAAGCCCCCAGGACCCGACAAACTTCTTCAGAACATCCTCGGGAGGCAGCGGTTCTATGATCGCCTTCTTCTTGGTCAGGTCCACATGCAGTACTTTGCCAGCATATGCGTTTCTCATTAGTCGTCTCCTTCATGGTCAAACCAGCCAATCTGACCTGGAATGGCTTGTCTGAATGTTTCAGATGCTGCTATTGGTGTAAGTGCTGTGTGCGCGGCGGGACAAACACTAGCATGACTCCATGTGGTTGTCAATGGGAAACAACTCGTGGGTTGGGAAGGGGACATTAAGTCGCGGCAAAGCAAGGTGAACGAGGGCTGTTGGATGCGGAGGGATCGCGGCAGGGCCGATCGATTTGACAGGTAGGATACAATGGACGAACAATGCCAATCGGATAACCAGCCGGGGTACCGATGGCGGCCTCTGGTCGTTCACGATTGGAGCCGACGCTAATGTTGGTGGGCGCGAGAAAGGGGTACGCATGGCGAGGACCATAGCCGAACTATTTGACTTGACCGGGCAGGCGGCCATCGTTACCGGGGGAGCCATGGGAATCGGAAAGGCGATTGCCTCCAGATTGGCCGAGGCGCGGGCCGAAGTGGTAATAGCGGACATTGATATTACTGCCGCCCGTGCAACTGCTGAAGGAATCGTTTCTTCGGGAGGCAGGGCCCACGCCATAGCTGCTGACGTTGCGCTTGTTGCCGATGCCGACAAGACGGTCCAGTTCGCGATTCGTGAACTTGGCAGGATCGACATCCTCGTCAACAATGCTGGCATATATCCCATGTCCTCTGCTCTGGAAATCAGCGAAGAACTCTGGGATAAGACCATCAATGTTAATCTGAAAAGCATGCTGTTCTATTCAAAGGCGGCCGCTGCGGCGATGGTGCGGCAGGGGTGGGGAGGTAAGATAATCAATATGGCATCCGTAGACGCCTTCCGGCCCAGTGGCAGATTGAGTCATTATGATGCCTCCAAAGGAGGAGTGGTCATGCTGACTAAGGCGCTAGCCAGCGAATGGGCTCCCCACGGCATACTGGTTAATGCCATCGCTCCCGGTGCGATAGCATCCCGGGTGGTGACGCCACGGGCAGGTTTCGAAAGAGAAGACATGGAGAGGAAAGCGGTAAGGGATGCAGTCCTTGCCCGAATCCCACTGGGGCGGATTGGCCTCCCCGATGATGTCGCCACCGTAGCACTGTTCCTGGCCGGCCACGCGTCGGACTATATGACCGGTTCTGTTGTAACGGTTGATGGAGGCCTCCTGCTGGCGTAAGTCCCCGAGCCCGAGTTCCCCTGCTGATTGTACGAATTGGCAAAGGGGTGAAGGCCGTTGGCCGACTTGACATGCAGTACACCTTATGCTAAGTTGCCGCCATTCTGCTCTATACGATTTGACGCATTACCCGAAACCAACACTGTCGTTGCGCCTGACATAAACCATCTGGCATTGAAATGGACAAGGGATGAGTCACTTCTGACATCTGCTATGCGCGACCCTCGGAGGTATACAAGGGATCGCGCGTCGTAAGCGTGTTTGCGGACAATTATCAAGCAGGAGGGTAACTGGAATGGCAGCAGAACCGAAGGCGAGCGTATTCAACATATCCGAACTTGGACAGGTATGTTTCGTTGTTCGTGACCTGGACAAGAGCATGGAAGGCCTGTGGAAAACATTCGGCATCGGCCCCTGGACCATCAAGTCAATCGACGGCAATATGCTTTCCGACACCAAATACCATGGTAAACCTGGCAAATTCACTTTCAAAATAGCTCGTACTCAGAAAAAACTGGGTGGTTTCGAGATAGAGTTGATACAGCCGGGAGAGGGCGACAGTACCTACAGTGATTTCCTGAGGGAGCACGGCGAAGGAGTCCATCATCTGGGCTGGCGCATGGTGGACAACATGGAAGCATTCGACCGGGATACTAAGGCATTGGAAGACGCCGGTTTTCCCTGCCTCACGAGCGGGAAAGTCAAAGGTGCCGCATTCGGGTATTTTGACACGACGAAGGTGCTGAACGCTATGCTCGAAGTCTACTACAGAGATACGTCGGTATCGCCGTCGTCTCCGGACCGCATCTACCCCGAGAAGTAAAACGGGATTGGATCTTTCCTACACTCCAGTCCCGGTCACCATGTTCGGCCCCCGTCCACGGAGTAGTTCTGCCCCGTGATGAACTTTGCGTCATCCGATGCCAGGAAAAGGACCGTCGCCGCTATCTCTTCAGGCTCTCCGAACCGGCGCATGGGGACCAGGGCAGACCACTGTTGTTCCAGTTCCGGGCTTTCCACGAATTTCTGTGCTATGAACGGCGTCTTTACAGGCCCGGGTGCGACACAGTTAACTGTTATCCCCGTAGTAGCCAACTCCAAGGCGACGGATCTCGAAAAAGCAGCAATGCCAGCTTTGCTAGCCCCGTAAGTATGCATCATTGGTGGCGGTTCCTTGCTGCTGGCAGAGGTTATGCTGATGACCCGGCCGCTCTTCTGCTTGATCATCTGGGGTATGACATGCCTGCAACACCGGATAGTCCCCACCAGTGTAGTAACGACCTCGGCTTCGACTTCGGCCATGTCACACTCAACGAACGGCCCTACCTTCTTGACGTCGCGAAATGCAGCATTGTTTACCAAAATGTCGATCCGGCCGAATTCAGAAAGGGTCCGGGCGACCATGTTGCTCACGTCATTGTCATTGGAAATGTTCACCAGTACGGGCAGTGCTCTCGCGCCAAGACGTCTGATCTCTTCGGCTACCTCATTAGTGCGCTTCTCGTCGCGACCGGTTACAACCACCCTTGCCCCTTCTCTGCCAAAGGCGATGGCAATGGCTTTACCTATGCCCGCGGAAGATCCGGTCACTATGGCAACCTTGTCCTGTAGTTTCATGGGATAACCCTCCTGCTTCTCGAATTTCTCGTCCCTCTGCAGGGGGACTATACTTCCCGGGCGAGACGAGACGCGGAATGTATCGCCTCCATCGTTTGAGATGGTTTGACACAATCACCTATTGAATATACTTCCTTGAGCTTTCCCTCAAGCTCTTTCCTCAGATGATTGTCGGGCAGCCTGTTCAGCGCGATGATGACGGTGTCTGCCGCCAGCAGATGCGCTTTGCCCTCCTTGCTGGTAACGACTACCCCGCAGTCCGTAATTTCGTGGACCCTGGTGCTTGTCAGGATATTCAGCTTTGCTTCCCGGCTGAAGAGCGCGAGTACCGGCTTGCGCATCCTGGTAATATAGGGCGCATCGCCGATTTCAGACGATTCCTCAACCACGGTCGTATCTTTGTTCTCCCTGGCCAGCGATACGGCAGTCTCCCAACCGTGCCCGCCCCCGAGTACCACCACCCTGGGCCCTACCCCGGGTCGTTTCCTGAGGTAATCGTCAAGCATGATCACATTCTTTCCGTTTATGCCTGGGATCTGAGGTGCCGCCGCAACGGAACCGGTAGCCAATACCACAGCATCAGGATTCTGTTCTTGAACGAACTCAGGTGTTACGCGCTTGCTCAATACTACCTGTATTCGTTGCATCTTCATTTGAGACGACAGGTATGCAACCGAGTTCAACAGGTCACGGTTGTTAAGTCTGGGAATCCTCGACGCCACAGAAGCTATAGTGCCACCGAGTTTACTTTCCTTGTCGTACAACGTAACCTTGTGTCCCCTCAGGCTGGCGACCCGTGCGAACTCCATCCCCGCCACTCCCCCGCCAACGACCATGATTTTCTTCGGAGTCCTGGCTGGTCTAATCTCCGTCTCAGATATTCGTCTGCCCATTTCAAAGTTAACAGCACACTTGATAATCTCCGATACATTGCTCACAGTGCTCATACAGAGGTCGCACCCCGTGCACCGGCGGATGTCTTCAATCCTTCCTTCCCTTGCCTTAACCAGGAAGTCGGGATCAGCTATCTGGGCGCGACTTACCGATACTATGTCTGCTTTCCCCGTTGCCAGTACATGCTCGGCAATCCGCGGATCGTTTATTCTGCCGGCAGTGACCACCGGGACCTTGCAGACCTCCTTGATGCCTGCCGCCAGATGAACAAGGCATCCCCCTGGCATATACAGCGGCTGTACCATCCAGAAGTTCCTCTCCCTTGTGCCGGCCGATACGTCAACCCAGTCAAGGCCTGCCTCAACAAACCTCGGTACCATCTGCTGGCTTTGATGAAGAGTGATTCCCCCCGGAAAGAAATCATCGCCATTAACCCGCATGCCGATTGCGAAATCGGGGCCGACGGCTTCCCTGGCCCGTTTGATTACCTCGACGGCAAAGGCGGTGGGCTCACCCCACTTGTCAGTTCGGTGGTTGGTGTAGTGCGCCTGAAAGTTGTTGAAGATGAAACCGTGTGCTCCATGCAGCAGGGCCATGTCGAAGCCGACTCTCTTGGCGCGAACCACAGCCAGGACAAAATCGTTGATGAGTTGTTCCACCTCTTCACCGGTGAGGGCATGAGGTTTGTTGCTTCCGTCTGGAGGCCAGTCAACTACGCCACCCACAGGAAGTGGCGCCGATGGGGCCACTGGAGTCAATCCGGTAATGACTTTCTGAGCAACTCTGCCGGCGTGCATAAACTGGATGCAGGCCGGTAAGCCGTGTTTATGCATGATGTCAGCGATCTTTCCCAGCGCTCTCGCATGCTCTTCGCTGTAGAGACAGGCAAACCCGTCGTAGGGTCTACCATCCGGGCGGATACATGTCGCCTCACCAGCCACCAGGCCCCAACCACCGCTACACCTCGCTTCATATTGCTCAAATGTCAAATCCGTCGGAAAACCATCGGCGGTGTTAGTGAAAGTCTGCGTTGGCGCCATGAACAATCTGTTCTTGATCTTCAACTTCCCGATGGTGATAGGCTGGAATAGATGTTTGAACAATCCTACCCTCCTTCCCGTGGAATCACTTTACTAATCGGGACCGTCCCTGTGACGTGACGTGAACATGCCGTCCATTCTTCAGGCCATATACTCGCTGCGGCCACCGTCTGCACAGATCATCTGGCCGGTGACATAGCCAGAGTCTTCGGAGGCGAGGAACAGCACGATGCGGGCAATGTCATCAGGCATGCCCACACGGCCAAGAAAGGATAGGGCCTTCCTTTCTTCGATGTACTTGTCGGTCTCTTCTTTTGTCCGATTGCCTGTACTCATTTCGGTGATCACCGAGCCGGGGGCAACAGCGTTGACGTTGATTCCGTAGCGTCCGAACTCGTGCGCTGCTACCTTGGTCAACTGTACCACGCCAGCCTTGGCCGACGCATAGCTGGCCAGTTGTTCATATCCGGCGAATGCGGCAGCCGATGCGATGTTGACGATCTTGCCATAATGCTGGCGGACCATGTAAGGAACTACGGCCTGCATGCAATAGAGGACCCCTTTGAGATCTACCTCGAAGATTTCATTCCAGCTCTGTTCCTTTGTCTCCAGAATCGGGGCCATGCCGAAGATGCCGGCGTTATTGACCAGAATATGGATTGCCCCATAACTCTCTACTGCCTTCTGCGCCAGGGCGTCGACGTCTGCCCGCCTGGAGACATTAGCATTGACGAAATTAGCCGTTCCGCCGCCGTTCCTTATCTCATCCACAGTGCTCTGACCGGTTTGGGCGTTCGTGTCGCATACCACCACGCGCGCACCCTCACGGGCAAAAAGCAACGCAGTCGTCTTGCCAATGCCCCGACCGGACCCTGTAATTATGGCAACCTTGTCCTTGAATCTCATCTCCTGCCTCCTGAATGATTGAATCGCCTGTCACACTTGGCTACAGCAAACTGCCCTTTGACTGCTCCGCAAGCCTGTCTTCTCAGCATGACCATTAACATCTACCTGACATCCCGGTACAAGGGTGCAGGCACCCTACCACCAGTCTGCGGGTAGGCGGTGCCGTACCGTTGTGGTATAGTGAGCGGCATCTGTTGCACGGTGTCGAATAGCACCTTCACTCCTTGACCCGGATAGTGTAAAGCCAACGTCTGACCCTGACCGAATCGCGCGCGAGGCAACAAGTTGAAACAGGTACTCACAGGCACGACAGTCCTTGAGTATGCACAGTATCTCGCTGGCCCGTTTTGCGGTGCGGTGCTGGCCGAGATGGGCGCGAATGTCATCAAGATAGAACCGCCCGGCGGCGCTGGAGACCGGTTGACCAACGGGCCTTTTGCTCCCAATGGGGAAGGGCTTATGTTCCTCATGTCAGCCCGTAACAAGAAGGGCATAACGCTGAACCTTGAGAAACCTCGCGGCAAGGAACTGTTCAAGGAACTGGTCAGGAAGTCCGATGTGCTGGTAGAAAACGTCAGCCTGCAGGCCAAGAAACAACTGGGTTTTACCTACGAGGAACTATGCCAGTGCAACCCGGGGATTATACTGACCGAGGTCTCGGGCTTTGGCACAGACGGGTCTGACAGCGACAGGTTGGGTTTCGATATCAGCGCACAGGCAGAGTCGGGTATCATGGCGATTACCGGATTCCCTGACGGTCCGGGCACGCGTTGCGCCATTGGTTTCATCGACATGAGCACCGCCCTGTACGCGGCATTTGGCACGGCCATGGCGTTGCTGCACAAGGCCCGAACGGGCGAAGGCCAGCGTGTTCAGGCAGCCCTGATGGACACGGCGTTGGCTTGCATGGGGTTCCAGGGGACATTGGCTGAATACGAGCTGATGCACCAGGAACGGCCGAGAATGGGCAACGAAGGGTACCATGCCTTTGCCGATTGCTTCATGGCAAGTGACGGCCCGATCATAATAGCCGCTCCGAACGACACCACGTGGAAGAGGATGGCCCGACTGATAGGACATCCTGAATTGCGCGACGACCCTCGATTTGCCAACAACGAGGCGAGATGGACCAACCGTGCAGCCGCGTATCCCATCATCCGCGAATGGGCCTCACAGCGCGGCCGCAGCGAAATCGTGGAACTGCTGGGGAAGAACGGCGTTCCCTGCGGCCCGGTCAACACCGTGGCTGAGGCTTACAACAATCCCTATATTCAGGCCCGCGACCTGCTTGCCAGGCTGCCGCTGGAGGGGGTGGGGATGGTGCCTCATCCCAGGGTCCCGGTACGCATGTCAAAGACCCCGGGACGTATCGAGTGTGCCGCGCCAAAAGCGGGTCAGGACAACGAACGCGTGTACGGCGAACTGCTTGGCCTTTCAGTCCGGCAGTTGAAGGAACTGCGTTTGGAAGGGGTCATCTAAAGGACAGTCGCTCTCGACAGCAGCGGTGATACCACGATGTCCTGCACGACCCGAGCAAGGATCTGAACAGGGCTCACCGGGATCGCACGACCTCGGGCGCGGGAAGTGGCTCTATCTGTCACGAAGCTGGAATTGTGAAGTCAGTCCGAGTACCGGCAGCTTCACTCCGGCCGACTTGGCCATGGCCATAGCCAGGGATATGTCCTTTTCGATGTTCTGGAACTCATTATCCTTGTATTCGTCCCACCGCTGAGCAACCGTACTTCCTCCAGTGCTTACCCTTATCACCTCCAGGAGGTTCTGAGGGTCAACACCGGCCGCGGAACCCAGTTTAAGACCTTCGCGCAAAGAGAACATGTTCATGTACCACACCGCATTGTTTACCACCTTGGCTGTGAGGCCGGAGCCCGACCCGCCCATGTAGAACAATTCCTTGCCCATGGCCTTGAACAGGGGCTGACATTCCTTGAAGAGGTCTTCCTCACCACCCACCATAATCGTCAATGTCCCATTCTTTGCTCCGTTGATCCCACCGCTTACCGGGGCATCCAGCACGCCGACGTGCCTGTGCAAAGCTTTCTCTTTGACCTGCCGGACAAACTGCTGGTCGATGGTGCTCGATATCACCAGGGTGGCGCCCTCCTTCACCCCTGCCCACAGGCCGTCCTTACCGAAGATAACCTCATTAGTCTGCTCCGTATTCCGGAGCATCGTGACTATGTAGTCGCATATACTGCCCAGTTCACCGGCGGAATGAGCCCGCCGGGCTCCGAGCTTCCTGAGTTCCTCCATGGGTTCCGTCCGAAGGTCAAAAACCGTCAGGTCGAAGCTGCGGACGAGGTTAGTGGCCATCCCCTTGCCCATCCGTCCCAGTCCTATGAACCCGACACTCCTGCTTTTCAAAGACATTCGATTAGGCCTCCTTTTGAGATACGACTATTCACTCCTACTTTGACCTGACGGTACTGGGATGGGCATATGCGCCTACCTGACAAGGCATATAACATTTGTAAGCTCCGTGATGTCCGTTATCCCTTCAAGCGTTCGCAACAGTCTCACCGATTTCTGCAGACTGTCGCCCTTCAACACGGGCGCGGCGCAGTCGCGGTATTTCGCTTCCAACTGCGCGGCGCTCACCACTTGCCCCAATTGCCCTATGCCCCGGGCTGCCCTGTAGGAAAGACTTTGCCCATTCTTGAGCCTGACAGTCACTGTCTCCGCGCTGAGGAACTCCTTTTCTCCCCAACCTCTCCTGTCTTCCGGATGAACGTACTTGACCCTTTTTATCAGATCCTGGACCCGCGGCTCGTTGACCTTTTCGTCGGTGAATTGCCTCACCCCCACTTCACCATCGATCAGGGCAATCGCCATGCAGAACTCAAGACTGAACTTGCCTTCCATTCCGGTGCGGGGGCGGTGATGAAGCAGGACTTCGGGCAGGGAATCGCTGGTCGCGCATTCGACCTCAGCCACCTTGTCAGCGGTGAGATCATGCTCTTTGATGAGATGCAGCATGGCGTCCAGGGCGGAGTGTGTCTTGCCGCAACTGGGATAGAGTTTGAACTCCAATCCCACGTGGCCGTGAAAGACGGTGCCCAATCCATCCACAAACCGGTCTCGGTCCACATGGCCTTTGGGTCCAAAGGCTTTCATGAATCCCCAATCGCTGTCGAAGGTATCCTTGTCAGCTGTGAATCCCCTTTGGGCCAGCCGAGCCGCCACTATGCCGCTGCGGGCGGCGTTGCCAGCATGGAAGGGCTTGGTCATGCTGCCAAAATTACCGCGGATACCTGCAGTCTCGGAGGCGGCGATGCCGAAGGCCATCCTGGTCTGGTCCTTGTCCAGTTTGAGCAGTCTGGCAGATGCCGCCGCGGCTCCCATGGGCCCGGATACCGCTGTAGGATGAAAGCCGACCGTGTGCGGATACATGTCAAATTCGTGCCCGATCCTGTAGATGACCTCGAGGGCGACGCTATAGGCTTCCAGGACTTGATCGCCCGTGGCGTGATATTGTTCCCCCAGGGCCAGAATGGTCGGAACCAAGATCGCGGTGGCGTGGCAGTGCGCCTTGCTGTGCATGTCATCATAGTCCATTGCATGCGCCATCGTTCCGTTGGCCAGGGCAGCCTGATCCGACGGGCAGCGGAAGCCCCCGCCAATCACCCCGGCCTCTCCCTTGCCTCCCGACTCCCCGACATAGCCGGTTATGATTCTGCCTGCCGGCTGCAGCGATCCCGCCAGGATGACTCCTACGCAGTCCAGGATAGCGTGCTTGGCGACGGCTATGGCTTCAGCAGGCATTGAATCGTAGTGTGGTTGGCAAACAAAAGATGCCATTCTTTCAGTAGCGTTCATCTTATGCTTCTCCCTTCAGACGGTTCCGATGCGGTTCCGACCCCATCTAACGAGACAGGACCTCGGTCTGTCAAGCGAGTCTTCTCTTTCTACGTTGTACGTGGTACTAACCGCTCTGCTGACCTTGCCATGTACCGGCACCTCGGATGAGAAGTTGGCGGTAGGCACGGCACAGGCAAGCGTGACGATATGCTCTGCATTCGCACCATGTTGCCTGGCTATACAGTGCAACATGCTGGCCTGATGGCGGCCAGGAGGATGTTGCCAAGAGGTACCCGAGGCAATATACTATTCCTTGGGTGGTTGAGGTCGGCATGCGGTGAGTCCGGATAGAGGGGCAAGGGCGGCGGCATGGAAGCCACAACTACTTCAGGACTGAAATGCGACCCGAAGGCATTTGAGATCAAAACGGGAGGACAAGATGAGTGAATCCAAATTGACCCTGCTGGCAAGCCTGGTATTGTTCTTGCTGGCCGTTCCGATTCTGGGTGCATGCTCGAAGAGCACCCAGCTTGCGACGACCACAGCTACGCAGACAACGACAACAACCGCACCCAAGCCAACGACAACGACTTTGAAGGCATTGCCTAGCATTGTCGGCTTGGTTACCACTGCGGGCTCAGGTACCGGCACAACCGCTACGGCCATTGCCGATGTCCTGGGCAAACAGCTTGGGATAAAGATTTCGGTCCAGCCAATCGGCAACAAGGTTGACTCCATGACGCTCCTGAGGAGCGGCCAGGTCCATCTCTTTGCGAGTTCCACCACCACAACGCTTGACCCGGTAAACGGCGCCGGAGATTTCGCCAAAGCCGCCTGGGGGCCACAGCCTTTGCGCATGATAGCCACAGGACAGGGCCGCTTCTGGGGCTTCTTCACCACTAAGAAGACGGGCATAACGACAATGGCGGACATTAAGGGCAAGCGTGTCAATTACTTCCCTTCTGACGGGACACGTAACAACACCATTGAGTCTGCGTTCAAGGCGCATGGTTTCACCTGGAACGACGTAAAGAAGGTAAGCTTCGATAGTGCGGACGCCGCCCAGCAGGGGATCCTTGATGGCACGATCGACGTGGCCTTCACAGGCTTTCCTACGGCCAAGATGGTTGAAGTCGAAGCGACTCTCGGTTGCGTGGTGATCCCCTTCAGCAATACCCCTGAGATGGCCGCGATATTCCGTTCACTTCTGCCGCATGAACTGGTGATGGTGCCGAAGGGGTCGTTCGTGGGAGCCACCCAGGACATGCTCCTGCCGGCCTCCGTAGACCAGATTATTGGCTACAACACGATGGACGATGATTTTGCCTACCAGATAGCCAGGGGACTCTTCGACGCAAATGCGGAAATAGTCAAGAACCCGGTGGCCACGGGCTGGATTAAGGGTAATTCCGCGAACATCCCGACATCGGCGCCGTTCCATCCCGGGGCGATACGTTTCTACAAAGAGGTCGGGCTGTGGGACGCCGCTCATGACAGGTGGCAGGCGGACGCATTGCAGCAAGAGAAAACCAGGATCGCCAATTTCAAGCCGAACTAGGCGTAAACCTGGTTCGGTCGACCTGTTGAACACCAGCCTGCAGGTTGGAGGAGTGCGAGGTCCCAATACAAGGGACCTCGCACTCCTTCTTGTATGAGAAGGGACTCAAGTAAGTACCAAAGCCCCCAAAACGGGGTATCCAAGGAGATATTCAAGAAGATGAACTTATTGCCATTGAGGCCGGTTGATTTGACTTGCTCCTTCGCTCTGTCCACAGTGGATTCAATTTCCGCAGGAACGGGCGTTTCTCCGTGCTGGTCATAGGGTCTATTTTCGTAAGAACTTTTCGGCTGGAGTTCGCGCTCGCTTGAGTTCAGTTCTACCCCGAACAGTCTGGCCTTCTTCTCGAAGTCGCCGGACCTACGCGAAAGGAGGGGTCCGAGTCATCGGGTCACAACAAGCTGATGAATCCTTCTCGACTCAGATCGGCATCCCTGATCAAAGCCGTCAGCAATCCACGCCCGAGTTCAGCATGCCGGGGCACCGACAGGCGCCGTCCCGAAGGATGCAGCAGAATCATGTGACTACCCTCAGTGTGGTCCCAAACATACCCCGCTTTTTTCATGGCTTTGACGAAGTCGTCTCCGGATATGACCGGAAGGCGCGACACTAGACGAGGACCTCAACTTCCCGGACCTCCTTGATCCTCGGGATCTGTTCTCCGTGCCTGCGCATGCTGGCTGTGTACCCCCGTATGGCTTCTTTGATGTTGGCAATTGCCTCTTCGTCGGTTTTTCCCTGAGAATGACAACCAGGCAAGACCGGGCAGCTGGCCACAATGTAGCCATCTTCATCTTGTTCCAGGGTAATTGGCAGTATCATGGCGCCTTCGACCTTGCCTACCCCTCCAGCGGAGATACTGGAGGCTGTTTGTGAACCTTGTGCAACCGGCAACATATGAACGTTGAAGCCGAGTTTCCTCAGAATACGTTGGGCATCTTGAGCGCCAAATCTGCCTGAGTACGGTAATCCGGTGACTAAATGGATTGGTTGCTTGATTGGGTACTTCGCCCCATGCAATTCAACATAGTACTTGTTGCGGCCGTCAAAGGCTTTTCGGGGGACTCCCCTCGTTGCGTTAAGAATTCCCTCTCTGGTTATCTCGAAACTCTCGTTGTCTATCACGAATCTCATTGATAGCACCTTTCTTCTTGCTTTCTTCTTTCTGTATGCAATCATAGCAAAACGCAAGGCTTTGTCAACTGACCGAGACTGCACGGGAGCAGGCGAGTGATCCGTGGCTGTCTAATGGCAGCGGGCAAACCGAATGTCCAGATAGGCTGCAGATGGGTAAGCCGGTCAGGCCGGTTTTCGGTGTCGTTTATCATGAGAAAGGTAGCGGCCACGCCAGACAGTTCGTGCAACAGGCGAAGGGTTTTACGGAACGGAATCTGCCGAGGCGGTTTAGTCACCTTCAGAAATGGTTGACTCTGGTATCACAAAGAGAGCACAAAGTGCTTACGAAAAGTGGGGAAGGGGTTACTGTAGACAGAACGTTCCATGTCACTTTTCAACTGCCACCACAAAGGATGAAAATGGAGTCAATCCTGGTACAAGCAGCTTGGGCTGCAGCACATACCAAGGGGACATATCTATCAGGGCTGTACCATCGTCTGGCCGCTCGTAGAGGAGCCAAGAGGGCCATTGTAGCCGTGGCTCATGCCATACTGGGGATCGTCTACTTCCTGCTGCGTAACCGCAGCACATATCGAGACTTGGGAGAGCGGTACTTTGACGAGATCAACCGCAAGTCGGTGGTCAGCCGGGCTGTGCGCCGTATCGAGAGTCTGGGCTACACGGTGACCTTAGAGGCCACCCCACTCCGATGCAGCGAGGTCGTGCCACAGCCGGTATTTTCGTAAGAACCTTCTGCTTTGAGTTCGCGCTCACGGCATGAACCCTACTTCCACTGCTGGTTCGAATCCAGAATGTTGGGCAGAGTTGACAGAGACTCCTCGGATGGCGTACGCTGTAACGTACGTATAAGGAAGGTGCTTATTATGGCAGTGCTTTCGGCGACAGAAGCGCGAAGACGGTTGTATAGCCTTGTGGATGAAGTGAAGGAGTCACACAACCCCATTCAAATCGTAGGCAAGCGAAGCTCCGCCGTGCTGATTTCGGAGGAAGACTGGCGGGCGATACAAGAGACCCTGTATCTGACATCCATACCCGGAATGCGCGAATCTATCCGCAAGGGAATGGAGACTCCTGTCGAGGAGTGCGATGCGGAGCCCGTTTGGTGAACTGGAAGTTGGTTTTCACCAAACAAGCCAGGAAAGATGCCAAGAAGATAGCACGATCCGGTCTTAGACCAGAAGCCGAGCGCCTCATGGGGATACTCAAGGAAAATCCCTACCAGAATCCTCCGCCTTACGAGAAGCTGCTTGGTGACTTGACAGGGGCATGTTCTCGAAGGATAAACATCCAACATAGGCTAGTTTATCAAGTGCTGGATGATGTTAGGACTGTGAAAGTCCTGCGGATGTGGACGCACTACGGGTAATCCAAGTTGCGCCGATGACTCGAATGATGGGCCACTCGCCATGGCGCTGCCACGGGGAGGGCATTGCAGCCGTGTCTCCTGACGGTAAGATCCCTGCTCAGGGACAACATTCTTGATAGGCACTTCCCCGAAAGACGAACTGGACCAACTGCGCCGCCAACTGAAGCAACTCAGCGCGGAGCGTGACTGGCTGCGCGAAGGAAGTGCCCAATTGCGCAACAGCACCAGGGCTCGAGACCAGGGGCTTCCCTGCCAAACTGCCGTGCGATAAGTCCGTGAGCCCTCAGTAAAGAGATGGGACCCGTAGACCTGGTTTCGACTGACGGACACGATGGCTATTCTGTAAGCAATCATGCCGTCTGTTGAATAGGTACTGGCACCTGCCGTCAGCTAATTTTTGCAAGCGGTTGGTGGAGATGGGGTTACTGAAAACAGAACTTTCCGGCTGGAGTTCGCCCTCGCCTGAGCCTGGTTCGAATCCATAGGTGTGGACCATCATGTGCAGAAACCAGAACTCAGCCCACCTTTTGACTTCGCCTCGGTTTGGCGGTATTGGGGGCCTCAGTTGGGGCTCCGCCTCAATATGGCTCCGGTTCGCCGTTTACCCATCTCATTAGCGTTTTCTCCCGCACCAGCTGTGGGATATCGGGAAAGTAACTGGTGTCGACGGACCTGGTAGCAAAGGGGTTGTGATAGAGGTGCATATGGTGCTTATGCCCATTGTCTAGCCACTTAAACCGATACACGAGCACTGCCGAGACATCGGGATACTCGACAACATTGTTCCGACGTGAAATGAAGAAGCCATTGGAGTTGCGTGTCTCGGTGACCGTCGCGGGACCGGGCTGAGGAATGTTCCATACTCGGTCGCCGAACAGCGCGTCTACTTCATGCTTCGTGGTCACAGGGAACTTCGCCTCTCCCGATATAGCAATTACGTAGGGCACATCCAACTTGCCGTACTTGCTGGCCTTTTCCTGAAGGGCAGCCCGCAACTGCTGGGCGTTCGTGATGGTCTGGGCCTGAGACATAAGACCATGGACGCCCGTTAATGCTTCTCCGCCATCATTGAGCGTCAGCAGGATGACCCGCACGCCGTAGTGATGTCCCAGAAAGTCGTCCCAGAAGTCGAACTCAAGAAGGTGGGGGCTATTGCCAGAGATTTGCTGCTGCTGAATCCAAGAGCGGATTCGTCTGGTCGGAATGCTCGGCGGTAGGTTGCTCAGCGGGTGCAGGATAACCGTTCGGCCAAGCCTGCTAGTTGTTTCGTCGGCAAGCTGCCGAAGCCGCTGGTCTTGCTGCGCTACGGCAGGTTGGTCAAAAACGCCCCTGCATTCCACCAGGAGCTTGGCGTCGCCCTTGGCCACAAGGAAATCTGGACGGTTTGAGGTGTATGCAACCTGAGGATGGATTCGCACTTCCCACCCATTCGAGCGGAAGTAATGGTGGAGGTACAATTCAAGGCGCGCAGAGAGGTGAGCATCGTCGGTTTCCGATCGCAATCGTGCACCCACATCAGCACTATGTGGCACCGGCACTTCTGTGACCCAGGCCTGAAACTCCTTGCGGGCGTCAACCAGCGAAGGGTCTTCATTGACGGTCAGCCGCTTCCAACCGCGGATGTCCCATAATGGTGACTCAGAACTCATAGGATCAGTCTCTCTCATCCTGCGAACGATTGTGCAACGAGGAGGAAACAAATGCAAGCGGTTGTTGGGGAAGGGGTTACTGAAACAGAACTTTTCGGCTGGAATTCGCCCTTGCCTGAATCGGGATCAAACCAAAGACAGCAGGACCGGATAGAGGCGACAATTCCGGCTTGGCCCTATACTTGGATGGCTATGAGCTCCTCTTCGCTATCGAGTTCTACCGGCGCCTGCAGCATATCCTCAGCTCCGATGCGAAGTGACTCGACGAGCTTTTCCCTGGTCTTTTCTTGAGCGTTTACCCCAGGCAGGTCAACAAGCCACCCGATCCACCAGTTACCGCTCTTCTTGATGACAGCTCTAAACTTCATCTGAATGTCACCTCGGGACGGGTATGTCTGCTGGAATATGGGGACGCCAACCAAAGCCTGCTGTCTTGTCCAGGAGCGATGCAAACTGCTATTTCAGATGTGGAGGGTCTCTGTGCTTCTTCTGCATATGGGCCACCAACTCTGCCACGGAACCGAAATCTTTCCTGTGTCCCGGTTCGCGAAGATAGCAGACGAGATCAGATCAGTGAAGGGGTCGGCTCATGCTCGAACTGCCTCCGCATTCCTTGGGTCTAAGGCTACCAAGGATATTCACAGGGATTCCCCTTATCAACTCGCGACTAATCGATTAGCCCTCGTCATTGTCCTTGGTCAGGATAACCACTGTGTATGATAAGGCACCACCCACGAATGCCCTGTTAAGAAGTTTGAAGTGACCGAACTGACACGGCCACCTCAAACTTCCGGTCTTCGTCCAAAACGATGACACCCAGATTCAAACGTTGCATGAACAGGCACCGACGTTCCCCTGGTTAAACGTAATCGTGATGGTGCGCTTTACTTAGCTTTGGCAAGATAGCCGGCGTTCACCTCGGCTTTGTGAGCTGCAAAGGCGGATAATACTTCGCCCTTTTCCTTGGAGGGGACATCGAAATGGTCAAGGGAGCGGGACAGCACGCCCGCAACCGCGTCGAATTCCTCTGGCGAGATATGAAGGTTCATATGGGCGTTCTCCAGGCCCATAACGGTCTTGCCTGGTCTGGTGCCAGTATACGTGAAAGGCCCGCCTGCAGCGGCGCAGACCCATAGCGTCCTCATGAACTTGAGTCCAGGCAACCTGCCCAACTGCTTGGTGTGCCACTCCCTCAGGTCGGGGTTCTTCGATTTTGCGCCGGCCATCGGGTCTTTGATGATTTCGTCGCTGAAGTAGTTGACAACCGCCGCAATCGCGAACGCACCACCTAGTCGATCGTACAAGGATTTCTCAGCCATGAACACCTTTCCTCCAGTTTAATCTGGGGTCTCTTCCAAGTTTGACCTCTCACTTAAATTATACACCTACACATCCGGGTCGCTGGACCGCCTGAGGCACTGCGCGTCTATCCCAGCCATCCAATCTCCGAAAACGGGGACTTGGGAATGCCTCGAATGCCTTGATGAAGAGGCCTCAATGCGGAACATTCGCCATAGCCCATGGCGTTCCCGTCCGATCCTCACGAGGCACCGGCGGTTAGGAACACCGAGCTTGCTGACGATCTGTCCCGGTTCCAGCCGCCCTTCTCGGACGTCATTGATAACATCGAGTCGATTGAGGTCGTCCAGGGGAATCTAACTCACAGCCCGGCAGACGACCGGTTCGGCGGAGAGGATGTTTGGGTTCGGTGTAGGATCCCTTTAGCCAAGTCCGTTGCAAAGGTCAAATCGTTAGTGCGAAAAGGTGGATTTCGGTTTCGGTTTGGCGACACGATCGAATTGCCCGCTATGCTACCAAGCCGGCATTCCGAACACCGACGAGGTGGGCCACGATTTAGTCGGGCACAGCCTTTTGATTAGCAACCGAATAACCCAGTTGCAGTATTGCTGAGAGTGAGTACTGGAGGGCATCTCCAGTTATGAGGACCCGAACGCAGTTCCCCGTAGGTCAAAGGGAAGACTTTCGGAAATTCCAGTGGTAACGGAATGGCCTAATTGCGGGAACGGCAGGAATGGGGACTGGCCGGTCGAATCAAGCTTAAGCGTGGTAATGCTATTACCACAGGTGGTGGACCAAGGGTTGCAGTAGGTAGAACCTTTCGGTTGGAGTTCGCTCTCGTTTGAGCCTTTGGTACGCAAGGCAATTCCCCACGGCCGCATTCACTTCTGGCGCGACATTTGGGAAAAGGATTCTATGCCAGAACGACGCAGTACTTACTAGGTGCGAAACGTACGTGGTCCGGCGATCCCAGCACGCGTTCACGCGTTTCTTCGGACTCAGCAATTCGAGGAACTCTCGGGCTCGACCCGCAAAAGAGAAACTCTAATGCTTCGTCTTGTCAGGTGTCCCGTATTTCTGCCCAGGCTTGGGGGTTGGAGGAAACGGCTCTCCCTCCACGACTGTCCTTTCTTTGCCCGTGTCACCGCCGCGAGGCCCAACTATTGGATATTGGCCGGATTGGGTGGCTTTTTCTCCTGGCTTATGCGTAGCCGCCATCGTCTTTTCCCTTCCAAATGTCTGATTGGCACATCAATTTGTGCCTCGCGTCGATGATAGCACAACATCTGGTGTTAGGCAATGAGTCTTTGGAATCGTGGCCAATGGAATCCGGTCTGCCTAATGTCTACAACCCGGGCGGCCGGACAGCTGGGCCAAGTTTGTGTAGCAAAATCAACATCGAGACTATCTTCGCTGACCTTTTGAGGGAGGGTGTCCGAATCCAATACGGCAGGCCGTACTGGACAGTTCCCGAACTTTCCTTTGGGCGAAAGAACCTAATCCCGGCTCTTCAGGCCCTGGCTGCCCAGCACCCCGGTACTAATCCAGAATAGTGGGCCACTCGGAACAGTCACCGAACTGTGTTCTTGAGAAGGAAGGACAGATTCCGGACATCCAGCACCTGATTGCAGTATCACAATAGGCGTGGATTCCACTCTGGTTCGAGCCCGTCGCAGTGGCCGGAAATTACACAATCGGACAAACCTGACAGAACCGCATCAACAATCGTCGTGGTTACGCCTCGTCAGCGCTTCTTGTACCTGCCTTCACGCCAGTCCTGATAGGTGTCTTCCGCTCCGCGCTTGCACGCCTCTTTGGCAAGGGCGATCCCCCTGTCGGTCTCTCCTGCCATGAAACAGCAATGAGCAGCACAATCCAATGCTTGAGCATGTTCAGGCATATCTTTGAGGACGACTTCAAACAGTTCCAAAGCCTCAGAGTATGCGTCACATTTCATTCTCGCGTAGGCGAGGCTGAACGCCAGATGAGGAGACATGCCAACCTGTTTTGCGACCTCCTCCAGGCTCTGTCGGCCTTCGTCATGACGGCCGTTGTTGATCAGGATAATCCCTACTTCGATTCGTGGGAGGTTCCATTCCGGCTTGAGTTGTGCGGCGGTGTGACACTCAAGGATGCCTTCCTCCACATGCCCCATTTTCCCCAGCTGGGCCCCCAACTCAAACCGATAGTCCGGATTCAGAGGTTGAAGTTCTACTGCACGACGAAGGTGCGTCACTGCCGCCTCATCATCGCCCTCAGCTATCGATTGCACGGCCTGCGTCATTCGGTTCGAGGCACTAAATTTCGCATCACCATGCAGGCGATATGCAACACCTGGTTTGAGGACGTCAGGATGGATCGTCGAGGTTCCCTGAGCCAAACGAATGGCTTGCTCGGTCAATCGGCGCGCTTCCTCCTGGTTGACAGGAAGGTGTTCCTGTGCCCAACCAGTAGCCTTGGGAGCGGACCTCAGGTACTTGAATACCAGAACCAAGCGACCATCCCAGTTTCCTTGGACTGCCTCCAAGTCAGCACGCCAGATAGGATCAGTTTCCTGCCTCCACCATGGCCCGATGAGATGTGCTGCCGCCGGAAACTGACATCCAAATGTCATCAAGGCGACGTTTGCCTTGGCAGCCACATCAGGTGCGAGGTGACTTGATCCCCGCAATCCCTTCAAGGCATGATTCGTGTATTTGAGCAGATGGCCCGCCAGGTCGATGGCATCCTCCCGGCTCCCCAATCCCCGGACCAGCAAGTCTCCAATCCTGAACAACATGTGATTGCGCCGGAGAAGCACCAAAACCTCGAGTTGACTTCCCTCAAGTTCTCCGCAACTCAGAACACGTGCCAGGGCTTTGATGTGACCTTCTTTCGGATAAGTCTTGCCAGAGAGCCAACTGTCAACCGTATTCTCGGCAACCGCGTCCAGTTGGTTAACGAGGTCATCTCGCGTGAGGCCACTCTTCTTTCGCAGTTCATTTAGAAACTTCCCGTGGCCGTTCTCTTCTACCCAAACGGGCTGCTCCGAATCGAGATGAGTTATGCCGGCCAATCTGAGGAAACCAACTAACCGTATGGCGAGATCAATCGTAACCAACCTGAAGAATGGCAATTTCCATGACTCATCCTCTATGCCGGAAGTTGGTACACCCCGCATCCCGCCGGAGATCCCGTCCCACATCTTGGCATATGATAAAAGGGCAAGCGAGATGAGGCGATCGTCCTTCTCCGGGTGGCCCAGTGCCCCGGTGTGCAGATTAGGAATGATCCCGTGGTCGACTAATGTCTTGACGAAGGCGTCATAGACCTGGATTCGACGCGCCTCAGACAGGTTGCCTGCATTGAAGAGACGCCGAGCCGTTCTGTCATCAGGGAGCCCGGCACCAACGCCAGACGCCCATACGAACCTGCCGAATATTTCGTCGCTGGTCGGGAGACGTGGCGAATTCCTCTTCTTCTTCATTCAGCACTTGCCAGCTTCATCTACCTGGCCAGGCGCCTGGCCAGGTAGACGCCATCTTCTGGCTACTTTTTGTGTTCGCTTTCTTGCGAGTCGGGCAGAGTTTCGATGCCAGATTGGGCCCGTTCCTCCCAATCATCCGGGCGTTCATCCCAACCCCGTGATTCCCAGTAAGCGTCATTATTGGGATTCATCTGGTTGGAATGGTTGTCCTGGTCGCGTTGACTCATATTACCTCCTTATTCCGACACTGGGCAAGGACATGTCCCTGATTCAAATTATCAGATATTTCTCGTGTGTTTGCAGCCCCAATTTTTAGGCCAATTTTAGAATCCGAATTCCCTGCTCGCTTCGGCAAGTGCTCGGCCCAACGGCCGCTGGGGGAACTGAGGTATCAATAGGTATAGCCGTCAAGGGTTTCGTGTGGCACTGACGTCGGGGGAAGGTCAGTAAGTGTCCACTACCGCCCACCATTCTGGATAAAAGGTAAAACTCGGACCTTCGAAAAGGTCTTCCCTCTAACATTCTCAGAACACAATTCGAGTCGTGCGCAGTAGGCCACACCGTGCTCCGAGTCGATGGAGGATGGTCATGCGGGTTTCAATCCATAGGTGCGTAGAATCGCATCCTTCGCGTGGCCAACGACTGGTAGAGGGACGATTGGCAGTCGGCGGTCATAGGCGAGACGCAACGTATGGAAAGCATCGGATTTGTCGTCGTAAGTCAAGGAATAAAGGTCTTTCAGATGAGCGTTTGGTCCTGCGAGTACGATTGAGCACGCCGGGAATCCCGACACAGACACGCTGGAACAGATCCAGCCGTCCATCTCATACAAGATGACTTGGTGCATTCCAGGGCTGACATGAGGCGATACCGCGATGAAATCCATCGGGCAATCCTGACCGACGCTAATATCAACGCATTCAGGAACGGTCGGCATATCTCCAGCCCCAATCGGACCGTGTTCATCGAATACGACTTCCCGGTAATGGGAAGAGACACCACCTAGAACGTATGACCGTACCCGTTCAAAATCGGGCCGGAGACAACAACCTGAACCTTCAAAGAGGCACAGAGTCTCGTGTGAAATCTTGGCGCAGAACTTTATCCAATTATCCTTGGACCACTTGAAGTGCTGTCTGTGTTTGGTGCTCTGGATTGGGACCGCCTTGAGTGAGGCCAGCCGCCAGTCGTTGTTCCCTACCAATTCTTGCAGGATATCGGTCAGTTCTTTGGTGCGCGCTATGGCGACCGCTCGGGTCCCATCGAATAGCACGCGCGGAGAGAAATCCTCCGGCAGCGACGGCCTGACGTCAACAACCCATTCGGAGGTCAGAGCCCGGCGGAGAACGGAACTGGCCGGCGATTGACGTTCTTCGGTGATGAATGTGAGGCACCCGTCGTTCTTCACGATTAGCTGGCTTTCTATAGTTCGGTGCTGATTCCGACCGTCCAACCGGTAGACGAGCCATTCAGACAGGTAGTCGGAGTAGAAGTAGCTGGGAATCGAACCAGAGTCCGAACCTCTGTTGCTGCTGAGGTAGTGGAAGAACCTTGTCCATCCAAGAGGGGAATTGCGCAGAACCCAATCTTCGATGCGGCCGCACTTTGCGTTACAGCCTTGGCACACATTGTACCTGAGGACTGTTGACTGATGTGATGTCAGGGTCAGTTTCCGCGAGATGAGGTGCTCCTTGTTCTTCGCTGCCCGATAGCCACACCAGATGCACCTTCCATCGTGTTGTTCATGTGGTGTGAACTCTTGGAATGCCAAGTAGTCTGTCACGGCTTCCTCACCGAACTTCTTACGGATTGGCCTCGGGTCTGGTTTTCAATCGCTAACCAGCACGCATACGATGCGTTCCGCCGCCTGGCCCGAATGCTGCCAGTATCCGGACAGTTGCCTGGCTTTGAAAGGATCACGTGTCCGGCACGGTGATAGTAGTACCCAGCCCCGCGCCACGCAAGAGCCAATGTCGAAGCATTGCTGGTGTACCTCCGGGATGCCAGGCTGAAAGCATGTACATTATTGACCATAACATACTTTACTGTTATAGTACATGCCATTATAGTGGAAGTGCATGCTATGAAGAAAATCATCTCGGTGCAGATTCCGGCCAGTCTCTCTGCTTCCCTCGATGAATTGGCAAAGAAAACAGGCAGAAAGAAGAACCTCCTTTTCGCTGCTTCGCTGAGTTCTTTTCTGAGTACCACCCCGGAAGAGCAGGAGAAGACGATCAGGAAGTTTCTGGAGGCACAGCGCGATTAACGTTAGCGGAGAGCCGATGAAGATACTGCTTGACACGAACATAGTCATCCATCGGGAGGCTTCCACAGTTGTCAACGAGGACATCGGTGTCCTGTTCCGGTGGCTTGATAACCTCCATCATACGAAGTGTATCCATGCGGTCACGGTCGAGGAAGTTGGGAAACATCAGGATCCAAGAATTCGCAAGGCGTTAGAAGTCAAGCTGGGGAATTACAACGTTCTTAAGACCAAGGCCCCATTGGCAGAGGCTGCTCGAGCCGTCGCCGAGCAGATGGACAAGGGTCAGAACGATACAAATGACACGGCGATCATCAACGAGTTGTATTGCGGCAGAGTCGACGCCCTGATAACGGAGGACAAGAAGCTCCTGAAGAAGGGGGTACTGCTAGGCATCGCAGATCGGGTTTACACAATAGATGCCTTTCTGGAGAAGGTCACAGCAGAAAACCCCGATTTGGCTGACTACAAAGTCCTTTCCGTAAAGAAAGCATGTCTGGGGGACTTAGACATCTCGGATGGGTTTTTCGATTCCTTCAAAGCAGACTACCCTGGCTATGGAAAGTGGTTCAACAAGAAGGCCAGCGAAACAGTCTATGTCTGTCTCTCGGAAGGGAAGCCAATCGCGCTCCTGTATCTGAAAGTCGAGGGTAAGAACGAAGACTACTCAGACATGGATCCTCCTCTTCCTCCGAAGAGGCGCCTCAAGGTCGGCAGTTTCAAGGTGACGTTGAACGGCTTTCGCCTGGGGGAGAGATTCCTCAAGATCGTTTTTGACAATGCCCTTCGCTTCAAAGTCGATGAAATATACGTCACCATCTTTGACAAACGTATCGAGCAGCAACGGCTAGTTAATCTCGTTGAGGAGTATGGCTTCCGCCGTCAAGGGTTGAAGAAGGGCCCGGGAGGGAACGAGTTGGTATATGTTCGTTCCTTTAACAAGGTGGCTGATCGATCGATCCCCAAGCTAACCTATCCTTTCTTCTCTTCAGCCGGACGCATATTCATGGTGTCAATACAACCGGAATACCATACGGAATTGTTCCCAGACTCCATCTTGCGGACGGAATCGCCAATGGATTTCGTGGAAAACCAGCCGCATCGAAATGCGATCAGCAAGGTCTTCATTTCGAGGTCAGTAGAGAGATGCCTGCATTCAGGGGATGTAATTGTGTTCTATCGCACTGGTGGCTACTACAAGGGCGTGGTTACAACTGTTGGTGTAGCCGAAAGCATCATTCAAGGAATACCAAGCGAAGCAGACTTCATCCGACTTTGCCGAAAGAGAAGCGTATTCAGCGACGAACAACTGGCAGAGCAGTGGAGGTTCAACAAAAGCAGCCGGCCTTTCATCGTGAATTTCCTGTACGTCTACTCTTTACCGAAACGGATCAACATGCAGAAGCTAATCGAAATTGGCGTGATACGAAGCGTGACCGACGCTCCTAGGGGCTTCACGCCGATCACTGTGAAGAACTTGAGGGACATATTGCGGGAGTGTCAAGCTGATGAAAGTATTGTTATCGATTAAGCCCGAGTTTGCGGAGAGAATATTCGATGGGTCCAAGAAGTATGAATACAGGAGGACCATCTTTAAGCGACCCGAAGTCGTCGCCGTGGTAGTTTACGCTTCCCGGCCAGTCGGACGGATAGTAGGCGAGTTTAAGGTTGGTCGAATACTTCATGGCGATCCCGAGGACCTGTGGACGCAAACATCGAGCTACTCTGGCATAACCAGGAGCCATTTCCTGGAATACTTCTCGAATCGGGCCAAGGGATACGCGATAGAGATAAGACAGGCGAGCAGATATGGGGCGCCCATATGCCTGGATGAGTTGATGCTATCAAGTCCGCCCCAATCCTTCATGTATTTGTCCACTGTTCCCTGCGGTAGTCCTTAAGAGCCTAAGGAAAAGTGCGGAGATGGTGAGGCGGCCTTCTACTGTTCCAGTCCGAATCGGCTTATGAGATGCGTCATGAAGACGAAAGACTATCAGCACAGCTTAGCAAGACATCTGGCAGACATCTTCGGCCAAGAGATGGTAGAAACGGAATGGGATTCTGTTAAGTACGACGGCCACACAAGTAATCACAGGACGATCTATGCGCCTCGGCATGACATAGTGGTCGGTCCGTTCAACTCCTATGCCGATCTGGATGTTGGGCGGGACAACACGGAACTGATGAAGGTGCATCCTTTCACAAAAAGGATTGTACGAGAAATAGGCTGGGACAAAGGCGACTTCAAGAATTGTTGGAATGACTTTGCGCGATGCTACCTAGCGATTGAAATAGAATTGGGCGGTGGGACAAAGAAGAGTAATAGTTTGAAGCACATATTTGGAAGCGTTGTCAATGCCAGTGTGTCTGGTGCAATAGGAATAGTAGTCGTCAATGAACACACTTCAAAAAAGGTAGAACGAGTCTACGGATACATAGGCAGACTGAAATACTTGGAGAGGTTAATCGTACGCACGATCGACAATCTAGTCATAATTGATGAGGACGAACTTCTAGATATTGTGAGGGAAGTCAAGGGAGTTATGAGCCGTTGAGGGGAGAGGCAGACTTATATATCGGGGTACCGTCTGGCTGCAGGGCGAACCACGGGACCGAAAGGAACAGAGGATGGTCGTTCGGTCTCGGATGAGGGGCAGTGCGAAGAGAAGTGAGATGTTGACTAGTTGGTAGGCCTGACTTATGCTGTAGCAGAACGCCTGTTCGATGGCCTGAGCAGGGACGAAACAGGGCACCCCAGCGGGTTGTTGGCAGCAGGAGCAAAACAGATGGGCACAGACGAAATAGTCTGGGAGCTTGAGCCCCATACAAGGGCCAAACACGAGATACTGAGATACTATCTGGGGGCTTGGTTTCCTATTCTAGCTAGCGTGCATTCGCGAGTTCTGTATGTAGATGGTTTTGCGGGGCCAGGGGAATACAAGGGTGGTGAAGACGGTTCGCCGATCATCGCCCTGAATGTGGCCAAGGACCACCAACTGCAGTCCAGATTTCGGAACGAATTGCTGTTCCTATTCATTGAGATGGATATTCGGCGTGCCGAGCACCTCCAAAAGAAAATCGGAACCATGGCACTGCCATCAAATTTCAAAATTCGAATAGAGCGATCAAGTTTCGAGAATAGCATCAGCCGAACTATTGCAGAAGTCACGGAAAGAGGCCGCGAGCTTGCTCCATCATTCTTTTTCATAGATCCCTTTGGGCCCGCCGGCTTTCCGATGTCCCTATTGAAGAAGATTTCAGAACAACCACGGTCAGAGGTCTTGATAAACTTCAGCTATCAACCTCTCAACCAATGGTGCCTGGAAGACGATTCAAAGCATGCCTTAGTGGATTCGCTATTCGGGAGCGCGGCATGGCGTCGCGCTCTAGCAATTTCGGATCCCAAAAAGAAGGAGGAAAACCTCCGCGAAGCCTATCAGCGAGCGTTGGAAGCCATCGGGTGGAAAGTCAGGCCTTTCTCGATGATCAACAAATACAATCAAACGCAGTACTATCTGTTCTTCGCCACCAAGAATGCCCTTGGGATGTTGGCCATGAAAAGGGCGATGTGGAAAGCGGCTCCGGCTGGTGAGTTCAGGTATTCGGACCTATCTAACCCGGCCCAGGGCAACATGCTCGAGGCGGCTTTCGAAGAGCAATACGCTCAGCAGCTAGCTGACGTGTTATACGCCCGGCATAAGGGAATGTTCGTGAGGAAGGAAGAACTTCTGGACGACTTGGCATGGGATCCTATATGCATCGAGCGCCATTTGACCAAGGCCTTGCGGATTCTCGAAAGCGAAAGTAGCCCGCCGAGAGTAATAGATGTGGCGAACCGAAAACGTATGGGGACTTATCCGGTCGGTTCGGTCATACATTTTGCAGCCTAGGATAGAGGCCGACGTTGTCAATAAATGGAGAATAACCGGTACAAGGGTCAACTGATGAAAGCAAGAACTACCGCGGTTTACCAACCGCGTGGTAAGGCGGGCGAGTATTGCCGTTTGGCTGTCAATCTCTACAGTGGTTGTGGCCATCAGTGTGAGTATTGTTATGCTCCTGCTTGTACATTCAAGTCTTGGTCGGAGTTTAGCAAGCCATCGCCTCGCACTGGCATTGTGGAAAAGATCGAGAAGGATGCCGGCGTTCTCGAATCGCAGCATGAAACTGGGCCCGTGCTACTATGTTTCACCTGTGATCCATATCAGCCAATCGACAACCTTCACGAATTGTCACGGAAGGCAATACTGGCCCTGCATGCGCACAAACTGAAAGTGATGATTCTGACAAAAGGCGGTGAACGTGCCGAGAGGGATTTCGACCTGCTGACTGGCGATGATTGGTTCGGAGTCACGTTGACAACCTTAGACAAGGGGGCGTCTTTCAGGTGGGAACCTGGGGCTGCCTCGCCCGATGCACGGATACAAAGCCTACGCATAGCACACCATAAAGGCATAAAGACATGGGTTAGTCTCGAGCCTGTGCTTTATCCCGACGTTGCGCTAGAGATCATTAGGCAGACACATAGCTTCGTTGATAGGTTCAAAGTTGGTACTCTGAATTATCATTCTCATTCCAAGAATATTGACTGGCACAGGTTCGCTGGAGATGTGAATCAGCTTCTCGCTAGTCTCGATTGTGACTATTACCTGAAAGAAGACCTGAGGAAGTGGCTTGAGGTTGGCAAGCCCGGAGATCGACTCCAGCGCGCCCGGAGTTAGTCTCCTACGGCAGTCTTTCCTGCATTGTGCTGAGTCAATCGTGTTGATACGTCACTGGTGGGCCATTCTGCATAATAGCCAGAACTTTTGGCCTCTCCTTTCCCCTTGTGCTGACCCGAGGAAGAGATCCCCGTTCGAGTCCTGTACGCTAGCGCATACCGTACAATACGCAGAACTTTTCGCCTGGCATTCGCCCTTCCCTGAGTCCTGTACTAATCCACAATGGTGGGCCACTGCCACATCCATCTCATCCCCCGCGAGTAGATGACACTGAAAATACTGAGGGCGGAATGCGGGATGCGGTGCCGATGGCTACTTGAGCCTATGTTTCACGTTCCCCTTATGCTATTTTATCGTAGTTCTCGGGCACATCTTCGAACCCGGCCCACTCAAACTAGCCTGATATGCCAAGAAACTCCGCCCAGTTCTTGATGTTTTCGACGTCCCCATCATAGTCGGGGCAGTCCTGCGTCACCTTGGCCAGATTGCCACCTCTGGCGATATATGGGGTCTGTCGGTAAGGGCCGACGTAGTTGACTCCGAACGTTTCTCCCAGAAGCTTGAAGAATGCGTAGTTCATGATGTTGGACGCGTCCACTATGGTGGGAGGAGTCACTTGGGCAACCCGGTCCGAAAGGCCGGCCAGTGCCTCTCTGCGCTGGTTCTGTATGGACTGCTGCTGGTAGTGCCGAAGGGCGGGGTAGTCTATGTAAAGCCACTTCTCAATCATGATGTCGGGCGGTTGATTGATCACCTGACTGACAAGTCCGTCGTACCACATGTTTACTATCCGGTCCAACTTGTCGATTGGTAAGACGGAAGACAACTTGTCGATCTCGCCCTGTATCCTGATCAAGCCCCTCTTCTTCACCACGCTGTCGGACCTGGGGATCAGCCGCTTTTCTACGGGTACGGCATACATCCTAAGCACATGGCCGCACTCGTGAGCAACGAGGTGATTGATCAAGCCAGAACGCTCCGGCTTGTATAGCAGCAAATGCGCCTCCATGCTCTTTCTGGCCACCTTGATACTCGCGAAAGACGGGTGGTCCTTCTTCTCAACAAAGCGGACCTCTTTGCCGGTGAGGGTCTTCACTTTATCCAGTATTTCGTGGACCGCTGGTATCAGTTCGAGGCTCAAGCTGATTCTCCGGAACCGAACATCTGAAGTGCGGTGGCATATTCCTGGGACAGGTCGAACCCGATGTCCTGCGACGGGCCGATCCTCTTGAAGCCGACGTACATGTAGCAAACCATCTGCAGCCCACTAAACTCTCCCTGCAGCGAGGACAGCGTGTACCTCTTGTCGGGGTCATTGACCTCGAAGCCGGACCGCCCCTTCATGGCGATCTCGAACGCGATCCGTTTCATCTCCGCATCGCTCTTGTCCTTGAATAGCTTGAGTGCGGACACCATGTAGAACACCGCGTCCATCCGGGGCCCTTTGGACTTGAAAGTGGCTAGGCTGATCCTCCGCAGGCCCTCTCTGGCGAGTCCTTTAATCTCAGTGGGGGCGTCCAGGTTCAGGACTTCCTTGTAGTACCTGTCGGCCTTATCGTTGTCCTTCAGTTGTTCATAGGTGTGCCCCAAACCATAGACTGTTCTGGGGTCGGAGGGATTGATCGCATAGGCTTGCTCTAGCTCCGAGACTGCCGTTGCGTCGTCTCCCGTCTTTCCATGGAGACCGCCCAGGTTCCTAAGGGCGTACGAGTTCTTCGGGTCAATCTTGAGTGCTGTAGAAAAACACTCTTTCGCTTTCTCAAAGTCTTCAATTTTGCTGTAGGCAACACCGAGTGCGACATAGGCGTTGGTGTGGTCCGGTTTATGCCTGACGGCCTGCTCCAAGGCCCTGACTGCTTTTTCAGGCTGGTGCAGTTCGGTGAAGCACATGCCAAGGTTGTAGAGCGTGCCGGCGTCGTCGGGATGCTCGGTCAGCATCTCCTCATAGAGACTACAGGCATCTTCGAACCTCCCATTCTCAGCGAACTTGAGGGCCTGCGCGGCTTTATCGGGATTACCGGGATTGGCCAAGATGTCTCCCTTAACGAGGATTCGATTCCTCAGACAGTTCAACCGAAATGCTATTGTAGTCTCGAACTCGCCGCACTCCGGCTACGGTGATTCTGTATTGCTTTCCATTTACATCAATCTCGGTTGAAAGCATCTTTGACAACTCTCTGGGCACGAATCCCACCTCATTTGTCCCATGGAGGATTCGGATCGCGTAGGGGTCATGGATATTATCGCTATCCCTAGCGCAGGACAATCGAGCGCCTGGTCGGATCAACAGGGAGGTGCGCACTCGGTCTGCACTGTAGGGGGTCCCCCGAACGTCGAATCGCAGGGTTTGTTCTTGCCTATTGGTCTGGCGTGGACTAAGTTTCAGCGCGGTTTCGAGAATGTTCTGCCTGTCCCATTGAGACATATCATAGCCCGTCAAGTCTTCATAGGTTAGATTGGCCAACCAGCGAATGAAGTCTCGTCCGCCTGGCCCACTATAATGGTCTGCTAACACAATAGCGATATTGCGGTTCTTGATGCCCAACGAACGAGCCAAACAGGCAACGGGTGTGTTCAGTCCGAACTTAATGTAGCTGGGCAGATTTCTGATGTTCGCGGGCAGCGCTTCCCGACCAATGTTGAGTTCTCGGCAGAGGATGGTAATGAAGGCCGTCATTGCCCACGTATATCTGTAGTAAAGCCCATCGGATATCAAGATGTTCACTTTGTCAGGAGCGCTGTCGAGCTTCCGCCATTCGGCTTGGATCTCTTCGATGTCAGCTCCAGCTATCCACGATCTTACTACATCCAAGCAGTGCGAAGGTTTTGGCCCAAGGGCGGTAAGTTTGTCAGAAACCACCTCCTGTATATGCCCGGTGTCAAAGAGTTGCAGGACGAGTTCCGTCAGGTCCAGATAACGATCGTCCGACACTATGGCTTCCAGAACTTCCCGGTGACCTGCGATGAATTCGCTGATGGCCTGGTTGCTCTTGAGCATGAAACCGGTCTGCCCGTAGGTCGCCAGCAATTCTGGGTTAGGCACATTAGATCTGATGTTTGAAATAGCCCTGGTGAAGAAACCTCTTACCGGTTCCAGGTCGATAGACGCCTCCGCGGCCTGTATCTTGAAAAGACTATTGTCAATTATCTCTTCGATCCTCTTCTCGTCTTCTGTGCCGACCGCTTCTTCAGCCAGAAGGCTGAGTAGATATGGCTCAGACAATATCTGCATGAATTCGTCAAACTGTGGTTCGCTTATCCTTGCCTTGACCAATGCATTGAGAACGAGGAAGAGTATGCTGTGTGCGCTCTCGATGTTGGAGCGATCCGCATAGCGTTTGAACGACGTTCTGTCCGTGGGGGTGTTGATCACGAATATTATCTGGCCTTCGGTTTCCTTTCCAGCTCTTCCCGCCCTGCCAACGATGTTCCAAAAATCGCGCACCTTTGTCTTCAAAGCGTGGTCCGTATAGCCCATGATCGTCGAATGAACCACAAGGTGCTTTATCGGGAAGTTCAAGCCTTGGCCGACGGTGCTCGTGGAAATCAGGACTTTCAGGACGCCGAGTCGGTAATCCGATTCAACAGACCTTCTTACGGGCTCGGGCATGTCGCCGTAGTGAATTCCTATGCCATGTTCGAGGCACTTGGACACGTAAGAGTCAGTTCCATACCACTTGGTCGCAAAGAAGTGTGACTCCGTCTCTGTCCCGGGCTTGAAATGATCAGGAACTGTCCCCCTCGCAGCTTCTACGGCAGAAATGATTTTGAGCAGTGCTTCCCCAACGCGTCTAGTATCCTCAACTTGGGCGCAAAATACGAGGCAATTACCGTCCTTGGACAATTCGAAACACAGGGAAGCGGAAGTCTCGGCTTTCTTGTTTTCGCGTGGGTAGAGCCCAGCATACTGCTTCAGCCGGATGAAGTTCGGTACGAATGCACCCCGACTCTTCCCAGTTCCATCCTCTCCCGTGTCGACATTCACGTAGTCGATTCGTCCGTTGCTTCTGTCCCACGTGAAACTCCCGATAAGTTTCCTTGTGGGCTCCCATTGCTCTTCAGGTTGGCTATCTGAGTGCAGCAAGGAACGCATAACGTTGGTGTCCACGCCACTGAGCCATGTCGAGTAGTTATTTGCATCCTGGAACGGCATTACGGCTGATATGAAAAGAAACCGAGCTGATTTGACTTGGATCTTCAATCTGGTTATCAGGAATTCCAGAAGGCTGGCTCTGGAGGTGACGTCCCCAACAATTTGGCCCTCATCGACAACTATCAAGGATACGTTGGAAAAGTACGATGCATTGACGCGGAGCAGGAGGTCTATCTTCTCGGGCGTAGCTATAAGTACGTCGGTTTCGTCCAGAACAATTTGCTGGAACTCATCCATCTCGTAGCTGCCAGAAAGAGCGGAAACCGAAAACCCAAGCTTGGAAAGATAATCGCCTATCTCTCTTTCCTTTTCGTTTGTGAGCGCCCTAAACGGGGCAATATATATGCATTTCTTTTCTGGGTGTGCGATCAAGTGCTTCAAGATACTCAATTCGGCTATGAATGTCTTGCCGGCGCTTGTGGGCATTTGAACGACAAAGTTCTCATCTGATCGTAACAAACCTTTTTCTATCGACCTAAGCTGAGAAGTCCACAGTTCGAATTTCGATGTTCGGTCCCTTAACGGCTTGACTTGATTACTTGAGTACGCGTCGTAAGAAAGGAGTTTGATGTATTTTGTCCAGGTGGGGTTGTCTCTTAACATGTCATCGTGTCTCAGGTTGGTCCACGTAGATCTCTCCAAGGATAACTTCAGGCGTACCCGCAACAAGAAGAGCAGTTGAGAAACTGGCAGGTTGGCAGAGTTCAGGTAGTACGCATAGGTATCACTCAACCCGCTGAGAAAGTCAGCTTGCCTTCCATCGAGCACGTAGTCGTACCACTTTGCGATTGAGTCGTTGAATAGCCCGATCCCGAAGTCGTCGTCCAAGTCGTGTCTTATGTCAGCGCGTCCTCCTGGGATATTCTTGAGGAGAATGCGTGTGACATGTTGCAGGACATAATTGTCGGATGTGACCTGTGTGCCCACGCCTTGCAATTCATATTCGCCTATCTTCTTAGTGAGACATAGTGCGTTGGCTTGATATCCAGCAAGGTCGTAAGAAAGCGAAGCAAGTAAGAGCGAATAGTCCTTGTCAAACCGTTCACTGATCCCACCAAGGTACTCAAATACTTGGGCGCTTTCCTGCAGACACTTCACTGCGAGTTTCACTTCACTTGATTCACTCAACAACAAGCCGGCGTTAGTCGACAAATACACGGCTCTGTCCCATAAGTAGGCCTCGTCATACGTGCGCTTAAACGACGCTCCCATTCTCCAAGATTGGACCTGCTTCTTGTAGTTGCCAAACTTGCGATCGTCCATGACTCGTCTCAGGTTGCTGCACACGGACTCTAAGTAATCGCGCTTGCTGAGTACACTAGCTGTAGACATAGGCCACCGCCTCGCTCTGCGTGTCACTTTTCACGTTATGGACCCAGGCTGTTTCCAACTAATGTGACCACCCCCGGGACGCTTTAGCGCCGTCATTCTACATTGTTTCCACCTCCGTTAACAGGCTCATCCTGTGCCCTTGAGCCGGTGCCATCTTTGTG
>ORJL010372778.1_pt1 | contig 63156 bp, 76 predicted proteins | sample 1779941 | NCBI WGS metagenome assembly ORJL01 (sample SAMEA104232317, study PRJEB22302) | groundwater metagenome | biome: forest; feature: aquifer; material: groundwater | place: USA | collected 2011-08-07 | depth 5.8 m | reverse complement strand
TTCGGTCAGCGATTTTCTTCAAAAATATTTGTTATTTGTTGTGGGATTTTTGATCCTTCTGGTTTATGGCCTTATGCGATGGCATAAAACAGAACAGGGGGCTTTGATCTTAGACCGCGCCAGTTTAAGGATGCCTATTTTTGGCGAATTACTGCGAAAAGTGGCCATCAGCCGTTTTAGCCGGACTTTGGCGACACTTATTCAAAGCGGCGTGCCTATTTTGGAAGCGCTCGATATCGTTAAAAAAGCGATCGGCAATAAACTGCTCGAGATTGTGATTGATAATGTTAAAAACAATGTCCGTGAAGGAACAAGCATTGTGGCCCCTTTGGCCAAAAGCGGCGTTTTCCCGCCGATGGTGACCAGAATGATTTCGATCGGGGAGAAATCCGGTGAAATGGAAAAGATGCTTCTGAAGATTTCTGAGTTTTACGATGATCAAGTCGACGCGGCCGTGGATGGGCTTACCAGCATTATTGAGCCTTTGATCATCGGGCTTTTGGGGATTGTTATTGGATTTATTGTTATTGCCTTGTTTCTGCCTATTATCAATATTACGCAAATTTTGTGAGGGGAAAAATGAAAAAACGATGTTTTGTAATTTTTGTATTCTTTGTTTACGGATTTTATTTCAATTTTCTGAATATCGGCGCGGCCGATGATGTTTCACGGGAGCAGGATACGCGTTTGAAGATCGTTGAGAGTGTCCTTGAATCAAGCCTGTTAGATTTGAGAAAGAGTGCCCGGGAAGTTGAGCGAAGAAATCAGTTTCTTTTAGGGGAAAATAAAAATTTAGCAGGGAAGGTTCAAGAACTAGAAAAAGAATTAAAACCGCTTCAGGGGAAAAAGGCACAGTTATCAACATCTGATGAGGGCCCTTCCGCAACCCCAGCCTATCAAAAGCTTCAAGCCAGTTCTCTGCAAGAACAAATCACGCGTTTATTAAAAGAAAAAGATCTTTTAGGGCAGGAAAATCGTAAAAGTGAAGAAGAAAAAAAGATCAAGCAAGAAAAATTCGAAGAGAGCCGCGAGAGTAATTCAGATAAGGTTGAAGAAAAGAACGCCTTGCGCCAGAAGCTTCATTCTTTAAAAACGCAAAAGGAGCCGTCTTTAGCCAAAGAATTAAGCCAGGAAAAGAAACGTTTATTGTCCTTTATTGAAGAGAAGAAAGAAAAAATAGAGAAATTGCAGAGAAAGAAACAGAAATCAGGGAGTAAGAAAGATTATTCGTCCTCCAGGGGCAGAGATTCTTTACGTGAAAAACAGAGCCAGCTGCAAGAAGAGGTTTCAAAATTAGAAAGAGGGCTCTCTGTTATTTCAGGAGACGAGAGGCAGAATCTTAATTGGCTGCAAAAAATAGAGCAAAGCCGTAACGCCCAGTTAGTTCAATTTAATCAAGAGATTGATTCTTTGACTTTGCGCAAACAAGAATTAGAGAGAACGCTCGCCGCGGTTCAAGAAAAATTAAAGGCCAGCCCAATAAACCTCTTGTCGGAAAACCAGCCGTTGGAACCCTTGGAAGAAAAACTAAATTCTCTAGAGCGGGAAAATCAAGCCTTAAAAGGGCAGATTCCTTCTTTGGAAGAGGTTCAATAATTAATGAAAGAAAAGATAAATTTGCCGCAAGGGCGGGGGTATGTTATACTTTAAGTGACAAAGGTAAACCCTTCGTAAGAAGGGGGCGCAAAGCTATAGGGCCCGATGGTCTAACATAGACACAAGGGCAGCCAGTTGCCACAATAATTTAAAGAGTATTTGCGCGCCTATTCTTACTAAAGGAATAGGCTTTTTTATGGTTTGGCGTATTTATTTTTTATTGTGAACGCCGAACCACCCCCGCAGCTTGTTTCGCGAAGCGAAACAGCGGGGGTAAAATATTCTAACCCTTAGTTGACAAGAAGGAGGTGGATGTTAGAATTAAAGCAGGATAAATTAACGTAAGCCAAGAAGAGAGTTAAGGTTGGGAAATATTGAGAGAGAAGAGTTAGGAAGATACCGTTATTATTTTTCTTTTTTATTCTTCTCCTCTCTTAAAAGAGAACCTGAGCCTCTTTAAGGCAAAACCAAAGAGGAGGAAATTATGAAAAGAAGAAATCAGAAAGGTTTCACGCTCGTTGAAATTATGATCGTTGTGGCGATCATTGCCCTATTGGCGGCGATTGCCATCCCGAACTTACTGCGGGCACGACTTAACGCGAATGAGGCTTTGGCTCAATCCAGCCTGCGCGCGCAGTCATCGGCTCGGGAGTCCTATGCCGCAGCTACTGGTGCCTATCCGCTTAACGAGGCGGCCTTAACGAGTCCTGTACCAGCTTACCAGAATCAGGCTTATTGTCTAGCGACAATTTCAGGTTATCTATACACATGCACCGATAACGCCGATGGGAGTGGGTACTCAATTCTGGCAGCAGCCACTGCTGCTGGGTCAACGGGAACATCGGATTATACGATCACAACAGGAGGTGTCTTGGCAGCCACACTAGCGCAATAAGGTTGGGAATTTTTTTAGGCAAGTTTTTGTTACAGAAAGGGGGAGCTGACTGTTAAGCTCCCCTTTGTATTTTAGGGAAGGTAAAAATGGTTATAGGCAAGCAAAAAAATTTAGGAATTAGGCAAACCAGACGTGGTTTTACTTTGCCCGAATTATTAATTGCAGCGGTTGTTTTTGTTTTAACCTTTGTGGGGATTTTGTTAAGTTATCTGCGCTGCATGGAATTAAATGAGCTGTCGAGAAACTCTTCGCTCGCGGTCGCCGCGGTGAAGAGCCGTATGGAGGACATTAAGAATACAGATTTTGTTAATATTTCCAGCACTTACGACAAAATTGCTTTTAGCGCCAATGGAATCAATGGCAAGGGAGTCAGTTACGTCGAAGATGTGGCCACGGATCCCAAACTTCTTAAAGTGACCATATCTTTCTGCTGGAAACAGAAAAGCGGTCTTCTGGTGGGCGAGGATAATGATCTGGATGGCCAGCTGGATGCCGGTGAGGATAAGAATGCTAACAACATATTGGATTCTATTACTCAGGTGGTGAGCTATGTTTACGATACAGAATAGACAAAAAGGGTTCACTCTCGTTGAGCTCATGGTGGTCGTTGCTATTTTTACAATCATGCTTGCGGCCTGCTTTATGCTGGTTAGTTCGGGTGAAAATGCCTGGCAGATTACCGATGCCCAGATACAATTGCAGGATAATTTACGTCAAATATTAGTTAAAGTTTCCCGAGAGCTGCGAGAAACTGGTTCTTACTATGATGAGATACAACAGCAAGATATCTTACAGTTTAATATTGATAATAATATAGGGGTGAATAGTTCGGATATCTTAAGATTTTCTATGCCTGTTCTGTGTCAATCAGGGATGAGCGTGATGGATAGTAACGCGGATGTGGCTTACTGGGGCGCGCCTTTAACCTGGGGATGCACGGATTCGACGTGCATGGACGCCGATGATGACTGCGCGACGGTTGATTATAAATATATCGAATATCGGTTAAACAGCAGTAATCAACTGGTCAGGAGAGTACTCAACAGTGTTGAGGCTTTGGTTAGAGAAGATATTTTTGCCGAGAATATTACTGATTTTCAAACGAGTTTAAATCCGGAACAAACGGTTGTCACCATGACCGCCACAGGCTCAACGAATACAGCTTTTAATCGACAGATTACAGCTGTTAATAATCTCAATGTTTATTTGAGAAACAGGGGGTGATGATTATGAACCTAAACAATCAACGAGGGATCGCGCTCGCGTTTTCTCTTTATATCGTTGTTATCCTTTTAGCGTTAAGCAGCGTATTCGTTTTAAGGACTGTTCAGGAAGCGAATATGGCAAGGGTGGAACGAGAACTGGCAAAATCTTTTTATATCGCCGAAGGCGGTTCTCAGGCAGGACTGGGCGATTTAGAGGAATTAATTAACACGGATCTTTTAAATACAGTATCCTCAACCAATGCTCAGACTGTGGCTAACTCCGCCGATGATGATAATGTTTTGAATTTTTTAGAGAAATTTACGAAAAGAGACGGACAAAAACAATTTATTTTTAATGAGGATGAAACAGCGCTCACTTACCAAGGAACGCTAATGCCATTAGACGGCCTTAATTATTCGCTTAGTTATCAGTATGCGATTGTTGTCACGGGTAAAGGCCCTCCAGATGAGATCAAAGTGGGTGAGGAGTGGGACCTTCCTTATTTTTATAGAATTGAAACAACAGGAAGTACGAAAGATTTATCCCAAGAGATTGTTTTATCCGGAGATTTTACGGTCCATGTGAAAAAGGACAATTTTGCCAAATATGCCCTTTTTACGGATCATCATACATTGCCAGATGAGAAGACGTCGGTCTGGTTTACCAAAAATACAAATTTTGCCGGCCCGGTTCATACCAATCACAACTTCAGTTTCGCCGGTAACCCCAGCGGTACCTTTGAGGGATCAGTGACCCAGCATGAACAGAAAGCCAGATTCCTTAATAATGCTGTCCCCGGGATTCTTCTTGACGCGGATGCCAATGAAGGCATCGATGTTCCTATTTTTAATGCTGGGTTTGAGCGCGGGGTGGATACCATCGTCCTGGAATCTTCCATACAGAAGCAGGATCTTTCTGACCAGGCAACGGGTGAAAAAGGCGGCGACTCAAAGATTAATGGCAATGGAATTTTTATCCCCAATGACGGGCAGAATCTTAAAGGAGGAATTTTCGTCCGGGGCGATTCAACGATTACCATGAGTGTCGATGGGAACAACGCACAATATACTATTAATGAGGGCGGCGTCACAAAAGTCGTGAGCGTGGATAAAGAAAATAAAAAGACAACCGTTTCAGAAAGCGGCAAGTCTGATCTTATTTACAATGGGCTGCCGGATGGCACAGATAACGAGGGGACTATTGTCTATGTCGAAGGGACAGTCAATGGTTTAGCCGGCACGGTTCAAAAAGATCAGGAGGTGACTATTTCCGGTGATCGGGATATCGTCATCACCGGTGATATCCGCTATGAGAATTTTAACCTCGGCGTTGGGAAACCAGGGGATGCCGATTATGTCCCTCCTAACGCGGACGATAAGACCAATTTGCTGGGGATTCTTTCCTGGGGAGGGAATGTCAGGGTCGGCGCCTCAGCCCCCAATAATATTAATATGCATGGCACGGTTCTGGCCCGCAATGGTATTTTTACCGTGGATAATTATAATGCGGGCACTCCCCGGGGAACAGCGACGTTGTTAGGAGGCGCTATCACGCAGTTCTACGGAGCTTTTGGCACGTTTAATAAAGATGGACTCAAATCAGGATACGGCCGCAATTTTGTTTACGATGGGAGGATGCTCTTGGGAAAATCGCCGCCGTATTTCCCGACTTTAAAAACTTACACAAGTTTTAGTAACGATATAACCGACAAAATCGTCTGGCAGGAAGGAGGGACGAATTAATGATCAATCACCTTAAATTTTCTTTAAGAAATAATACAGCTATTTTTTTGCTTGTTATCTGCGTAGTCGGTGTTCTTTTAATTTTTCTGGTCAACGGCTGGATTTTAAGAGAGCTTGATCAGGAAAATGAGAATAATTCGCTTGATCGTCAACAAATATCAGCGGATGTTTTTAAGCCGAAAGGCAACCCAAAAATTGTAGAACACAGAGTTTCTCCCGGGTCAGCTTCTGTCGCGCCGCCAGCCTCCGAGGTATCTAAAAAAGAGGATGAAAAAAAAGTTCACGAAATCCCCCTTGATAGCGAAATTCTGCTACAATAAGGTAAAATAAAATTAATTTTAGAGTATAAATTTTTAGTCCTCTCAAGGTATGACCTCTTTTTTAAAAAAATATTTTAATATGGTTAACCGTTTAATGCCCGTAGGTTCGCAGCAGGGGTCTTCAATAGGCATTGATATTGGGGGTAATGAATGCCGGTTAGTTGAGATTGTAAAATCCGGCCAGTCCTTTGAACTCGTTGGCTGGGCTATTGAGCCAATCCACCAGGGGGACATTCGAGCTGCCCTTTCTAAAATTCTTCGTCAGGCAAAATTTCCGTCGAAAGAAGCCTGTACCGCTGTTTACGGTAAAGGCACTCTGATGCGCTATATTTCTTTCCCGAGGATGGCGTTCGATGATTTAAAGAAATCCTTTATTATTGAGGCGGAACGGTATTTCCCTTTTCCGTCTGACCAGATTTACACGGATTGTTTTATTTTGGATCCAGGAGACAAGGGCAAACAGATGTCGGTGATGGTGGCCGCGGCCAAAAAAGAACTGATTGATGAAAGGATCAAACTTTTAACGGAGGCGGGAGTTCAACCTGATTTTATAGGGATTAACGCGATCGCCCTGGCCAATGCTTTTCATGTTTTCGCGGATAATGAAGAATGGAGTAAAGAACCGGTGCTGGCTCTTTTAGATATTGGAGATTCTGTCAGCAATTTAATGATATTAAAGAATAAACTGCCATTATTTATGCGGGATATTTTTGTGGGAAGCCAGGACATGATTAAGAAAATTAATCAGTCAAACGTTCCAGACGCTGATAAGGCAGGCGCGATGGCCTTAGGCGAGGCTGAAATTATGCAGATTATTCAGGAAGTAAGGCTTTCCTTTGATTATTTTAGTACCGAAAAAAATCAAGAAGTAAGCCAGATTTTAGTTACCGGAGCCGCCGCGGCATTAAACGGCCTGATGAATATTCTGGAAAAAAATTTAGAGTTAAAGGCCAGTATGTGGGACCCCTTAAAACATTTAAAGAAGTCAGCGGAATTGTCCTCTTCATTAAAAAAAGAAGATTCATTCAAATTAGGCGTAGCTTTAGGGCTGGCTTTATATCAATATGATTGAAATTAACTTAGTTCCCGTAGAGTTACGAAAAAAGAGAAAAAATAAATCTCTTCTGCGCGGGTTAAATATTCCTCGTGAGCTTATGATCGGCGCCGGCGGAGGCGTGGTGTTGTTTCTTTTGGGCCTGCACCTTGTTTTATTGCTCGTTAATATCACGAGATTAGTCCATTATAAAAAGCTGCAAAAACAATGGGCCCAGATGTCGCCTTTAAAAGAGAAAGTGGATTCGGTGGCCACGGAGATGCGAGGCCTGCAGGACCAGCTGGCTACTTTAGATGAGGTAACCGGCAAATCCAATATTCTCTGGTCACGTAAATTAAATATCCTCAGTGACACTCTGCCGCGCGGGGTATGGTTTAAAAAGATGGGTTTTAACGGTGATATTTTTTCCGTGGAAGGCAGTGCCATTTCCAGGCAGGGGGAAGAGATGATCAGTGTGCACAATTTTACTTCGGCCTTGAAGAAAAATAAGGATTTTCTCGACAACTTCGCGGATCTAAAACTGGGCTCTATTCAGACGCGTAAACTTGATAAAATTGAAATAGCTGATTTCTTAATTACGACGAATTTAAATGAATAAAAAATTTTTTGAACAATTCATTTTTCGATTAAGCCAGATTACTCCCAGGCAGAAAAATTATATTTTGATAGGCTGCGTGGTTCTTATTTTCGTTTTTGATATATTTGTTTTTATGCGGCCTCAATTCAGGGCTTTATCAAAAACGAATGAGAAAATAAAAAGTTTGTCCCAGGAGATGAAGGCGCTTCAAAGTAATTCCCAGAAACTGGAACAATTTAAAGAAGAGACGGAAGAACTGAAAACGAAAGTTTCTTTAAAAAGCGGAAGAATTGTTTCTAAGGAATCGGTACCCTTAATTTTGGAAAAGCTGTCTCGTTTAGCTAACGAAAATGGTATTAAAATGGATAATATTAAACCTTTGAGCGACCGAGAGAAATCCATTGTTAAGAGAAAAGAGCAGGAGTATATTGCGTTGCCGATTCAAATAAAAGCCAAGAGTGGTTATCACAATTTTGGCAAATTTTTAAGCCGCGTGGAACAAGCTGAGATTCTTTTCAGGGTAAAAGAATTTACCATGACGGCCGCCCCGGAGCTTAAATTACACAATGTTGAATTAACGCTGGAAGCCATTGTCTATGAAGAAATTAACACTCCTTAATGGGAAGGTATTAAAAACGGCAGGCTTTGTTTTCTTGCTTTTGACTGGTTTATATTTTTACGCAACGGCCGCCCAGGAATCCAAAGAGAAGGTTATTTTTGTTTACGATGACCATGGGAAGCGTGACCCTCTGTGGGCCCTGGTGACCGCGGGCGGCGCTATCATGAACTATGAAACTGAGTTCTTAATTACGGATTTAGCTTTAGAAGGGGTCGTGGTCGATTCAGGGGATGGAGATTTAGCGATTATCAACGGCCGCGTTGTGAAGGCAAACGATTCCATAGGACAATTTATTGTATTGCAAATTGAGCCAGATAAAGTTATTCTGCTCAAAGACCAGCAAAAATTTGAATTAAGGTTAAAATAGGAGGTTAAGAATGTTGAGAACATTTTTTACAATGACAATAATGATCATAGCGTCTATTTATGGCGGGAATTTATCCGCGCAGGAGGTTCCACTATCAACGCCGGATTTGTATTCACAGCAGGAGCAGTTGGCTGCTTCAGAAGAAGAGACTGCGCCGCAAGAAGAAATAAAAAAAGAAGAACCGCCAACTACGGCCCCGGGGAATGTTAGTTTGGATTTCAGGGAAGCCGATATTCGAAATGTCTTGCAGATTCTCGCTCTGAAAAGCGGCGTTAATATTGTCGCCAGCCCCGAGGTAACGGGGGTTATCTCTATTCAGCTTAAAGATGTCCCCTGGCAGCAGGCGCTCGATGTTATTTTGCAGACCGCGGGTTACGCGTATAGTAAAAAAGGTAATATTATTATGGTGACAACGGTGGAAAAACTTAAGAAATTAAGGGAAGATGCCATCCAGCTGGCCGCCCAGGAGCCTTTAGAGACCAAGACATTTACTCTTAATTTTGGTAAGGCCTCCGAGATTATTCAATCTATTGAAAAAATGAAATCCGAACGCGGCCATATTGATTTTGATGCCAGGACCAATACGCTTATTGTCACCGATGTTTCTCAGAACACGCAGCTTATCGAGGGAGTAATCAGTACCCTGGATACAACAACGCCGCAGGTCTTGATTGAAGCCAAGATTGTGGAAACGACGTTAAATGACACGGAGAACTTAGGAATTGATTGGACCGCGCAGGGGAGCGTGAGCGGTGCCGCGCGGCCGATTACGTGGCCGTTTACAACAGCTACGAGTAACAAATTTGTCCAGGATAATTTTCCCGCGGCGGCAGCTACGGAATTCGCCTTCGGCACCCTGGATTTTAGTCAGTTGCAAGTGGTGTTTGAAATGCTCAGGTCCCGCAGTGATACCAATATTTTATCCAGTCCGCACATTGTTACGCTGGATAATAAACCAGCCCAGATTGTGGTGGGAAGCCAATATCCCATTCCTAGTTATACTTATAACGAAGATCAGGCCAAGCTTCAGATTTCCGGGTGGGAATATAAAGACATTGGAATTATCTTCGATGTTACGCCTCACGTGAACAAGGCGGGGTTTGTTACCCTGGAGGTTGAGCCTAAAATCACGGCTATTTTAGGTTTTGTAACGGTTGAGAATACTTCTTTGCCGCAACTAAGTAACGAATCCAGCAAGACAAGTGTTATGATTAAAGATGGAGAGACCCTGGTCATAGGAGGTTTGTTAAAAGATCAGGATACGGATACCAGGAAAAAGGTGCCTATTTTAGGAGATATTCCCATCCTGGGCCTGGCTTTTCATAAAAAAGAAAAGACAGTCGTAAAGACTGATTTATTAATTTTTATAACGCCTCATATTATTACTCCGCAGATTCCTTCGGATTAATCAAAATTTGTGTTGGAGAGGATGTAATATCTCTTCGATACTACTTTATCAATTTTTATTAAATTATAAGGAGTGGAAAATTGTCCAGAGAGATTTTAATTCAAGTTCAAAAAGGCGAACAGTTAGTCGCTATTACCGAAAATGGTAAGCTCGAGGATTTTCATATTGAAGCTGACCGCTATCAATCCCTTTTAGGCAGTATTTATAAGGGAAAGGTTGAATCGATTTTACCATCCATTAATGCCGCTTTTATTAATATTGGGCAGGAGCGTAACGGTTTTCTTTATCTTACCGACGTCGTTGAGCAGTCTGTTTTAGATGAGATGGCTCAACCCAAAACTTTGTTGCATAAAATTTTTAGAAGGCCTAAAAAGGGCCAGCATAGAGCTGCTCAAGGCCATCCTCGGAAAGAAGACCTTCCTTTAAAAATAGGCCAGGAGATCCTGGTCCAGGTTGTTAAGGATCCTTTCGGAGAGAAAGGCGCTCGATTAACTTCCCATGCCAGCTTACCGGGGCGTTTTGTTGTTTACATGCCTTTTGATCAGCAGACAGGCGTTTCGAAGAAGATTGAGAACGTCGAGGAGCGCCAGCGGCTGCGCGAGGTCATCAAAGATTTCGATTTTGCTAAACATGGCGGTTTTATTATACGCACCGCTTCCTTAAAACAAGGCCAGGCGGAATTGCTGAGGGACGCGAAATTTCTCGCGGATTTGTGGACCAAGATTTTTAAGAAATTTAATGAAGAAAAAGCTCCAGCTTTAATTTACGAAGAAGGGGAATTAACCTGGAAAATTATCCGTGATTATTTAACCGATAAAGTGGATCGCGTGATTATCGATTCTCAGGACGAATATCTTAAGGCGCGCAAATTTGTGGATACGCTCATCGGCCGTCAGATGGTGCATAAGATTCAGTATTACAAAGGCGATGTTCCTTTATTTGACTCCAAGAATATTTCCAGGGAACTAAAGAAAATCTATGACACCCATGTGTATTTAAAGTCAGGGGCTTACATTGTTATCGAGCCGACGGAAGGGTTAGCGGTCGTGGATGTCAATAGCGGCAAGTTTAAACCTAAGGCCAGCCCTGAGGACGCCGCTTTTATGGTGAACATGGATGCCGTGCCGGAGATCGCGCGGCAGTTGCGTTTAAGGGATTTAGGTGGTATTATTGTCATCGATTTTATTGACATGTCTCAGGGGGATCATAAACGTAAAGTTTTAGAGGCTCTGCAGGAAGCTCTTACGCAGGATCCGGCCAAGACAGAAGTTAATAGAATTTCTCCCTTAGGCTTGGTTGAGATGACCAGGGCAAGAACGGGTAAAACCATTGAGTCGATCTCGTTTGGTAAATGTCCGTATTGTGACGGCCGGGGGAAGGTGAAGATCGCGTAAATAAAGCCGTTTTATAATTTACGTTTCCGCCAAAAAGATTGGCGGATCCGCCGAAGTTTCGTGGCGGACACTAACGTTCCGTAAATTGTATGCTCATTAAAGGAGGCAACAATGTTCGCAGTGGTTCAAGTAGGAAGTTTTCAGTACAAGGTCAGTGAAGGAGACACAATCACCGCCAATCGCCTGGAGGGTGAGGCCGGTAAAAAAATAGCCCTGGATAAGGTTTTATTTTTTGTTAACGGTTCCGATATCCGTGTGGGTCAGCCCTTTTTAAAAGAGGTCAAGGTGGAGGCAGAAGTCCTCGAGCACACTTTAGGCGAGAAAAAAATCGCTTTTAAATTTCGCCGCCGGAAACGTTACGCCAAGACCCATGGGTCCAGGCAGCAATTAACCGCGCTTAATATTACCAGGATTGCGGGATAAATGTTTGTTGACGAAGCCAGAATTCTTATCAAGGCCGGTGAAGGCGGTAAGGGATGTGAAAGCTACTATCAGGATAAATACACCCGTTATCCGCGCCCGGATGGCGGCGATGGCGGCAGAGGCGGCGATATCGTTTTTGTGGCCAGCCGAAGCGTCCATTCCCTTTTAGGTTTTAAATACAGGCAACATCACGAGGCCCAAGACGGCGGCCATGCCAGCAGTAAGGGTCAAAAAGGCAGGACGGGTAAAAACTGTATTATCCAGGTTCCCGTGGGCACGTTGATTCGGGATCATGAAACCGGCCTTTTAATGAAAGATTTAACCGCCGATGAGCAATCCGTTGTTTTTGCTCGAGGAGGCCATGGCGGGCGCGGCAATGCCCATGGGAAAATACCGGCCCCTCCCGGGAAAGGCCAAGAACGGACTCTTGATTTAGAATTAAAATTAATGGCCGATGTCGGGCTGATTGGATTTCCCAACGCCGGCAAATCCACGCTTATTTCAAATCTCGCCCGAGTTAAATCAAAGATAGCCGCGTACCCTTTTACGACCAGGCAGCCGATTTTAGGAATCGTCGAGGATGATGATTCTGAATTCGCGATCGCGGATTTACCCGGGATCATCGAAGGGGCTCATAAGGGGAAAGGCTTGGGCGACCGTTTTTTACGGCATGCCGAGCGCACAAAGATTTTAGTTCACTTAATTGATATGGCCGGAACCGAGGGCCGTGACCCGTTAGAAGATTATGAAAAGCTTAACTATGAGCTGGAACAATACAGCGGGAATTTTGTTTCCAAACAGAAGATAGCTGTCGCCAATAAGATGGATTTAGAGGAAAGCGCGGCTAATCTTAAACGATTTAAAGCAAAATATAAAGAAACTATTTATCCTGTGTCCGCGTTAGAAAAAAAAGGATTTAAAAGGCTTCTTTCAGCGATTAAAAAAATTTTATGCAAAGAAAATTCCCAAGACAAATAAAACGCGTGGTGATTAAAGTAGGATCGAGCATCATCGCAACCACCCAGATGAAACCTCGCGTAAGCCTTTTGAGGTCTCTGGTCAAGCAGATTGCCTCACTGCGTGAGAAAAATATTGACGTTGTGTTGGTCAGCTCGGGGGCGATTGTCTTTGGGATGGGAGAGGTCAACCAGCGCAAAAGGCCATCGGATTTGTCTTCTCTGCAGGCCCTGGCCGCCATTGGACAAACGCTTTTGATGAAGAAATACTGCGAGCTGTTTAAGAAAAGGAAGAAAATCTGCGCCCAGGTTTTGTTAACCTGGGAAGATTTTGATACTCGCCTTCGCTACAATAACGCGCGCAATACTTTCCAATCTCTTTTAGACAGGGGTGTTATTCCGGTTGTGAATGAAAATGACACGATCGCCACCGATGAAATTAAATTTGGCGATAATGATAAACTCTCGGCGCTCGTTGCGGGATTAATCCAGGCGGATTTGTTGATTATTCTCTCTAACGTCGAAGGGCTTTATAATCTTAAAAGTCCAGAGAAGAAAATTTTTGAAGAGATCAAAGAGATTACTAAAGAAATTGAAGGGGTCGCTTGCGGGACAGATAATAAGCATGTCTCCAAGGGTGGCATGACAACTAAGCTGGAAGCGGTCAAGATTGCCACTCATGCCCAGATTCCCTGTGTCATTGCCCATGGGCAGGCTGAGGATATTCTTTTACGGATTTTAAACGGGGAAAAAATAGGGACTCTCTTCGTGGAAAAAGAAGAGAAACTGCTGGCGCGTAAACACTGGATCTCTTTTGGGGCAAAACCTAAAGGGGTGGTCATCGTCGATGATGGCGCGAAAGAAGCTCTTTTGAAAGGCGGGCACAGCCTTCTTCTGCCCGGTATTGTCAGCTGGCAGGGTCATTTTAAAGCTGAGGATGTGGTGGCCATTGAAGATAAAGGGCACCAGCCAGTTGGGCGGGGAATTATTAATTATTCCATCACCGAGTTAGAAAGAATTGTGGATAAAAAGGGAAAAAAAGAAGCGATCCACTGTGACAATTTAGTCTTATGTGAGTGTTAGAAAATGAATCAAGATAAAATTCGTAAGAATATTGTGAAATTAAGCAAAGACGCTAAGAATGCCTCGCGTCTTTTATCGCTGGTTGAAACCCATGAGAAGAATTTGGCGTTAGAAAAAATGGCGGAAGCTTTAATCGTTAATTTAAATTTTCTTATCAAAGAGAATAAAAAAGATTTAAAAGAAGCCGAGAAGAAAAATTATCCTAAAGCGCTCATTACTCGTCTAACCTTAACCGAAAAAGTCGTCAACGAGATGGCCCGATGCCTGTTAGAGACAGCGAAGCTTAAAGATCCTGTCGGTGAGGTCTTGGCAACCTTTCAAAGGCCTAATGGGTTAATCATAAAAAAAGTGCGAACCCCTATTGGGGTCATCGGCATTATTTATGAATCACGCCCCAATGTCACCAGCGATTGCATAGGCCTGTGTTTAAAGTCAGGCAACGCGGTGATTTTAAAAGGAGGCAAGGAGGCCATTTATTCTAACCGAGCTATTTTTTCAGTCCTTAAGAAAGCCCTGCAATCGACGAAAATTCCGGTAGAGGCCATTCAATTAGTTGATTTCCTTGACCGCCAGGCTGTTCATATTCTTCTTAAACAGGATCAGTCTATTGATTTGATTATTCCTCGAGGAGGAGAAGAGTTAATTCGCTTCGTGGTGGAACATTCGAGGATTCCTGTTGTCAAGCAGTCGAAAGGCGTCTGCCATACGTATGTCAGCCAGACGGCGAACCTGGATATGGCCCGCGCGATTTGTTTTAACGCCAAGGTGCAGAAGCCGGCGGTCTGTAATGCCATGGAAACTTTGCTGGTCAATCGCCAGGTAGCGGCGCAATTTCTGCCCTCCATGATTGAAAATTTTCAGAAAGCAGGCGTTGAAATTCGAGGAGATACCACTACACGCCACATCGTTAAGATAGGTGTTAAGAAGGCCACCGAAAAAGATTGGAGTACGGAATATCTCGATTTAATTCTCTCCATTAAAGTTGTCGATACTCTTAAAGAAGCCATTGACCACATCAATACCTTTGGTTCCCATCATTCGGAGACAATTGTGACGGAAAATAAAGAGGAGGGGGAAGAGTTTTTAAAATCGCTTGATTCGGCCTGCCTTTATGTCAATGCCTCAACGCGTTTTACCGATGGTTATCAATTCGGGTTTGGGGCAGAGGTGGGCATCAGTACCGATAAGCTCCATGCCCGCGGGCCCATGGGTTTAGAAGAATTGACGACGTATAAATATTTAATTTATGGCAACGGACAGGTAAGAGAATGAAACGCATTGGAATTTCAGGCGGGACATTTAATCCTATTCACCTCGGGCATTTGTTTATGGCCCAGACGGCGTTAGAAAAATTTGATTTAGAAAAAATCATTTTTGTCCCGTCTTTTTGGCCGCCGCATAAAAGCCGTCAGAATGTTCTCGATGCCTCTAAACGTTTGCAGATGGTACGGCTAGCCGTAAAGGATAATCCTTCTTTCGAGGTCTCTGACGTCGAGATTAAGAGGGCAGGGAAATCTTACACCATTGATACCCTTCGTTATTTTTATGGCCAGTATCCAACAGGCACAAAATTTTTCTTTATTCTTGGTTATGACAGTTTTGCCGGCCTCCATCGCTGGCATCAAATCAATGAACTTTTAAAGATCACTTCTTTTATTGTTATTAACCGTCCGGGGTTTAAGCCTGCCAACCCTAGAATTCCTCAAAAAAAAGTATTCTCGGCGATGATGCCGGGCTTGGATGTTTCTTCCTCTTACATAAGAAAATGTTTGCGTTCTCAGAAGACGGTTAAATATTTAGTGCCAGAATCCGTTTTAGAATATATTCATAAAAATAATTTGTATAAATGAGAGAAAGGTCCCGACATTTTCTAAAAAATTTATAGAAGTCGGGACTCCGACTTTCAGCCTTTGGCTGAAACATCGGAGAAAGGTTGATCTGTATGGAAAGAAATATTAAATTTGGAACCGATGGATGGCGGGGAGTCATCTCAGATAATTTTACGTTTGAAAATGTGGCGATCGTCAGTCAGGCCATGAGTGAATGGATTAACAAAGACCTCTCAAGTATCGAAGGGAAAAAGAAAGTGGCCATTGGGTACGACACTCGCTTTTTATCAACTGAATACGCCCAGACCGTGGCGTGTGTGTTAGCCGCCAATGGCATTGAGATTTATTTATCGGATACGGCTATCCCGACACCGGCCTTAAGTTACGGTGTCACGCGGATTAAATGTGTCGCCGGCATTATGATTACGGCGAGCCACAACCCCGCTAAATTTAATGGAATTAAAATTAAAACGAGTCAGGGGGGCGGGGCATCGAATAACATTACGAACAAGGTTGAATCCTATTTAGAGAAGACTCCCGTTTTGAAAGTTAATTTTGAACAAGCAAAACAAGAGAGAAAAATTATTCTCCACGATTATAAAATAGTTTACCTTAAATTTATCCGCGATTATCTTGATCTTAAGAAAATTAAAAACGCGAAATTTAAAGTTTTAACCGATTGTATGCATGGCAGCGGCGATGGTTTAATGAGGAAGGTTTTAAAAGGGACTCAGATTCGCTTGTCTTTAATGAGAGAAGATGTGAATCCTTCCTTTGACGGTGGTAAGCCCGAACCGGTGCCTGAATATCTGGAAGGAATTTTAAAAAGAGTTAAGGAAGAAAAATTTGATATAGGGCTTGTCCTGGATGGCGACGCGGATCGGATTGCCGCGGTCGCCCCCGGCGGAGAATTTATTAGCCCGCAAAAAATATTAGGGCTTCTTATTTTACACTTAGCTAGAAATCGCGGCCGTACAGGGGCGGTTATAAAAACTATCTGCGGGACAACCTTGATTGACAACATCGCTAAGAAATTAGGCCTTAAACTTTACGAGACGCCCGTCGGGTTTAAATATATTTCGGATTTGATGATCTCTGAGCGGATTATTGCCGGCGGGGAAGAAGCTGGGGGAATGGGTGTGCAGGATTATATCCCGGAACGCGACGGCACGCTCGCTGGTCTACTTCTCGTTGAGATGATGGTGTATCAGAAAAAAAATATAAAGCAAATTATCGATGAGATGGAGAAAGAATTCGGGCGTTATTTTTACCAGAAAACTGAGATTAAACTAGGGGAGAGTAAATTCGATTACGAACGCTTTCGTTCTTTAAAAGAGCTCGAAGGGAAAAAAGTGGTACAGGTTAAAGATTTTGACGGCGTTAAATTAATCTGTGAAGATGAAAGCTGGCTGATGTTAAGATTATCCGGCACGGAGCCTATTGTTCGTGCTTATTCGGAGGCCAAATCTTTAAAAAGGGCCAAGGAATTAGTTAAGTGCGGAGAAAAACTGTTAAAAGAAGGATAAGCTTCTTGTATGTTCTACTGGTTTGCCTACGGTATCATTATTATCTTAAGTAAAATTTTTTGTCCTTGCCGTTTTATGGGCCGAGAAAATCTTCCTAAGGGAAGTTTTATCCTGGCCAGCAACCATATCAGCAATCTCGATCCTTTAATTTTAGGGATTTCCTGCGCGCGTAAATTTGGCTATATTGCCAAAGACTCGCTTTTTAAAAATAAACTCTTTAGCATTGTGCTTCATCTGGTGGGCACCTTCCCTATTAAAAGGGATTCCTCGGATGTGGGGGCCATTAAAGAGGCGTTAAAGAGATTGGAGCGGGGAACTCCCATTATTATGTTTCCGGAAGGGACCAGAGGAGGTTATGCCCGCACTCAAAAGGTGCATTCGGGTATTGCTTTAATTGCCATGAAAAGCGGCGTTCCCGTCATTCCTGCCTATATTGAAAATTCGGACCAAGTACTGCCTAAGGGCGCTTTGTGGCCGAAGCGGCGCCTTGTCCATGTGACCATTGGAGTCCCTGTAAAATTTTCTCAAAATGAATCCTATCCAGAAATGGCCGAAGAGATCATGAAAGAAATCCTTAGTCTCTCTTCCAAGCCGTCGATAAAGCCGTCGATAAATTTTATTTGACAAACCAGTTTATTTTGGGATAATACACTCCTTACCATTACTGGTAAAATTTCAAGAAAGAGGTATTTATTTTATGACTCAAGATAGACAAGCTGTGTTAGAGCAGATGTATCACGAAACATTTCGTGAAATAAAAGAAGGGGAGATTGTCCGGGGAACCGTCGTCGCGGTCAATAACAAGGAGGCCGTGGTCGATATCGGGTTTAAGTCCGAGGGTTTTGTCCCCATCGAAGAATTTCGTGGCGATGAAAAATTAACAGTCGGTTCCACCATCGAGGTCTTAATAGAATCCATTGAAGACGATGAAGGCCGTTTAGTCCTCTCGCGCGTTAAAGCTGAGAAGATGAAGGGCTGGATGAAGTTAGGCGATACTATTAAGGAAGGTGATGAGGTGGAAGGGCGCATTGTTAAGCAGGTTAAGGGAGGCTTTATCGCTGATGTCGAAGGCATCGAGGCGTTTTTACCGATGTCTTTATCAGCTTTAAAAGGAATTTCCCTGGATTCCATTATGGCCAGTAAATATAGATTCCAGATCACCAAGCTCAATAAACCAAAACGTAATCTCATCCTTTCCCGGCGAGAAGTTGTTCAAAAAGAGCGTGATGTTGTCCGAGGTAAGCTTTGGGGTGATCTGAAAAAGGGAGAAAAAAGATCGGGGATCGTTAAAGGAATCACGGATTTTGGCGCGTTTATTGATTTAGGAGGCATTGACGGGCTTCTGCATATTACCGACATGAGCTGGACGAGAATTAATCATCCCTCCGAAATCGTGGCCATCGGAGATAAAGTAGAGGTCTTAATCCTTGATTTTGACAAGGATAATTCAAAAGTTTCTTTAGGGCTTAAACAAATCAGCTCCAATCCCTGGGATGATATTTATGAAAAATATCCGACGGGGACCAAAGTCAAGGGCAAAGTGGTGAACGTAATGCCTTACGGAGTCTTTGTCGAGATTCAGAAAGGGATTGAAGGTCTTCTGCACTCCTCCGAGATCACCTGGCAGAAAAAGATTGTTAACGCCCAGGAGATGTTTAAGGTTGGCGATGAAGTCGAGGTTCAGATCATCAATGTCGATAAAGATGCCAAGAGAATTTCCTTGAGCATGAAACAATTAGAAGCGAATCCCTGGTTTGAAGCTCAAGGCAGATACCCGGTTAATTCTAAAGTTAAGGGCAAGGTGCGCGGGTTTACCGATTACGGCGCTTTTGTGGAATTAGATTCCGGGCTTGAGGGGATGATTCATATTTCCGACATGTCCTGGACGCGCAAAATTAATCATCCGCAGGATGTTCTTGCCAAAGGTGAAGAAGTTGAGGTTCTTATCTTAGGGGTCGACGCCGAAAATAGAAAAATTAATTTGGGATTAAAGCAGCTTAAAGACAATCCTTGGCCAGAAATAGCTCAGAGGTATCCGATAGGGGCTGAACTAGAGGCTGAGGTTGTGCTTAATTCCAATTTTGGTGTCTTTGTGAAATTAGATGAGGAAGTCGAAGCCCTGGTTTATTCCTCGGAAATAGATAAAGAGACGGCAGCCACTTTAAAAGCCGGTGATAAATTGAAAGTTAAAATCATAAAAGTGGATGTCGAACAGATGAAAATTGGCGTCAGCGCCAAAGCTTAATTCAAATCCGAAATTTCTGCTTGTAGTATTAAGATACCGCAAGTAGAGGTTTCGGATTTTTACTTTCCTATGGACATCTCTCAAGCCATTGAACAAATTTCCCGCGGCACGACCGAGATTATCAATCTCGACGGGCTAGAAAAGAAACTTCAAGCCAGTCAGAATAATAAGAAACCCCTCCACATCAAAGCCGGCTTTGATCCTACGGCCCCGGACATCCATTTAGGCCACGTGGTTCTGCTTCGAAAATTAAGACAATTCCAAAATTTGGGCCACGAAATTTATTTTCTCATTGGTGATTTTACCGCCCAGATAGGAGATCCCAGCGGACGTGATCAAAAAAGAGTGAAGATGGGCCGCGCTCAGATTGAGAAAAATGCCAGGACCTATAAAGAACAAGTTTTTAAAATTTTGAATCCAAAGAAAACAAAGATTGTTTTTAACAGCGCGTGGCTGGATCGGCTAAAACCCCAAGAGCTTTTAGAATTGACCTCCTCTTCGAGTGTCGCGCAGATGTTAGCCCGCGCCGACTTTAAGAAAAGGTTTGAAGAAAAGGCCGAGATAAGCCTCCTGGAATTTATTTATCCTCTTTTGCAGGGATATGATTCTATCCATTTAAAAGCGGACGTTGAATTAGGAGGCAGTGACCAAAAATTTAATCTCTTGATGGGCCGTCAATTGCAGGAAATGCATAAACAGGATCCGCAGGTGGTCATTATGACGCCGCTTCTGATTGGGTTAGACGGCACCCAGAAGATGAGCAAGTCTTTTAATAATTACGTGGGAATTAACGAGCCGCCAAAGGAGATGTTTGGAAAGCTGATGTCGATGAGCGATGAGTTGATGCCGACCTACTTTGAATTGCTCACTGATTTTAATCTTCAGGAAATGAAATTGCTTCACCCCAAAGAAGCGAAATTAAAACTCGCGCAAAATATTGTCAGTCAGTTTTGGGGTGTCAAGTCTGCTCAGGAGGCTAGGGAATATTTTGAAAAAACGTTCAGCCAAAAACAAATTCCTGAAGATATTCAAGAATATAAATTAAGAGAAAAAGATTCCACTCTTAAAGAAATTTTGGTGGATGATACAAAAATTATCTCTTCTGCCCGCGAACTCGGGCGTATGCTCACCCAGGGTGCCGTTACCTTTAATGGGCAGAGAATCGACGAGAAATGGCAGCCAAAAGCTGGTGTTTTAAAGATCGGTAAAAGGCGATTTTTAAAGCTTGGCTAGGTATTAAGACAGGCGCTTAACCTGTGTTATTTGAAGGAATTAGGAGCCAAAGTTATTGAATAAAAAAACGAATAAAAAATCTTGACAAAATTTTAAAATAAGATATACTTCTTCAACCATTTACGGGCGGCCTGGCTTTTGCGGTAAATTACTTAAATTGGGTAAATAATTTTATAGTGTTCCCTTGTTTCTTAGAAGTTTTAAGGGATGAGGGTTCGTATTCGTTTTTGTTTTTTTAGGCCAGCCTTCGATTACTAAAATATAAGAATATAAAAAAATTAGGAAAAGTTTTTGCCCCTGTAGCTCAGCCGGTAGAGCACGTCCTTGGTAAGGACGAGGTCACCGGTTCAAAACCGGTCGGGGGCTTCCCTTCCAAAGGGAGCCTATTGGCCGATCGATAAAGATTTCAAAAAATGCGTGAACCAATACAATTTGAATGCACGGAATGCCGGCAGATTAACTACAGCGGGATGAAAGATAAAAAGAAGCATCCTGATAGAATCGAGCTGAAAAAATATTGTCGATTTTGCAAAAAGCATACTCCGCACCGCGAGTTAAAGAAATAACGGTGTCTCGTCTCTGTTGGCCGGTCAATCGTCATCAATGGCTCGTCACAATAACAAACGAGAATTTAGGCCTGTAGCTCTAATTGGTAGAGCGACGGTCTCCAAAACCGTGGGTTGTAGGTTCGAGTCCTACCAGGCCTGTTGAACTTAAAACCTACAAATTAAAAAATTTATAAAATTAAATCATGGCAGTCATTCAAAAAGTTAGAGGATTTATCAGCGAAGTAGTTGTAGAGCTTAAGAAAGTCTCGTGGTCTACGCGCAGTGAAGTCATTGATTCAACCAAGGTGGTTCTTTTAAGTTCTCTTCTCTTAGGCATTTTTATTGGGATAACCGATTTCATCCTTTCAAGGTTTTTAGAATTTATTATCAGGTAAGCTTATGAACGATCAGAAGTGGTACGTTGTTCACACACAAACAGGTTCAGAAGAGAAAGCCAGGGCTGGCCTTCAAAGCAAGATGGAAACAACGGCGCTAAAGAATTATGTGGCTGAAATCGTTGTCCCGACTGAACAGGTTTCCGAAATCAGAGGCGGCAAGAAAAGAATTACTGAAAGAAAATTTTTCCCGGGATATCTTCTGGTGAAGATGGAGATGAATAAAGACAGCTGGTATATGGTCAAAAGTACTCCCGGGATTACCGGTTTTATCGGCCCTGGCCGTAAACCGACCCCGATATCTGACGAAGAAGTTAATTCAATTTTAAGAAGAACCGAAGACACGGAAACTAAACCCACTCCCAAAATTATTTTTGATGTGGGGGAATCTATGCGCATTTCTCAGGGGCCTTTTGCCAATTTTAATGGGCAGGTGATGGAAATTTATCCCGAACGAGGGAAGCTTAAGGTCAGCGTTTCAATATTTGGCAGAGCTACTTTGGTTGAATTAGAATATTGGCAAGTGGAGAAAATTTAAAATGGCTAAAGAAGTCGTCGCGCAAATAAAACTTTATGTTCCCGCCGGACAAGCGAATCCCGCGCCGCCGGTCGGCCCCGCTTTGGGCCAGCATGGTGTCAATATTATGTCTTTCTGTAAGTCTTTTAACGAAAGGACCAAGGGCCGTGAAGGTTTTATTCTTCCCGCCGTGATCACTGTCTATAAAGATAAATCCTTTGATTTTATTATTAAAACTCCCCCCACATCCGTTCTTATAAAGAAGGCCGTGAATCTTGCTAAGGCTTCAGGCACCGCGGGCAAAGAAAAGATTGCCAAAATAACGCATAAACAAATTGAAGAGATTACGCGTACAAAGATGGAAGATTTAAATACATCGAACTTCGCGCAAGCTGTTAAAACGATCGAAGGCACGGCCAGAAGCATGGGAATCGAGGTAGGTGACTAATGGTTAAGTTAAGTAAACGCATAAAAGAAGCCTCCAAAATGGTAGAACCAGAGAAAATTTATCCTCTGGAAGAGGCGGTGGATACGCTGGTTAAATTTCCTTCGGCTAAATTTGATGAAACCGTGGAAGTCCACCTTTCCCTTAATATAGATGCCGGCAGCAGTGATCAGTCAGTTCGAGGCACAGTGGTTCTTCCCCATGGCACAGGTAAAAAGATCAGAATTGCCGTTTTTTGTAAAGGCGAAGTAGAACAGAAAGCCAAGCAGGCCGGGGCGGATTTAGTAGGCGCTCAGGAATTAATTGACAAGGTGGCTGGAGGGTTCTTGGATTTTGATGTTGTCGTTGCCACCCCCGATATGATGCGCGATTTAAGCAAGTTAGGAAAAATTTTAGGCCCACGCGGCCTTATGCCCACACCCAAAGCCGGGACCGTCACCATGGATGTCGAGCGCGCCATTAAAGAAGTTAAAGCGGGAAAGATTGAATTTAAGTCGGACAAACAGGGCGGCATGCATGTGGGTGTTGGGAAAAAATCGTTTGCTAAAGAAAAGATTTTAGAGAATATCAAACAGCTTCTGGAAGCCGTGAACCATGTCAAACCGGCGTCCGTTAAGGGAAATTTGATCAAAGGTGTTTCTCTGGCGACAAGCATGAGCCCGGGGGTAAAGGTGGCGATATGAAAAAAGTCGGCCAATTGTATCGAGAAAATTTAGTCAATCATGTGAGAAAAGGTATTGATGGGAACAAAAATATATTTTTTGTCACGTATTCCCGCCTTTCCGCGCCTCAAATGAATGATTTTCGCAAGAATCTCAAAACCGTCGGCGCCGATGTGTATGTCTCTAAAAATTCCATCGCCAGAATCGCTTTAAAAGATCTTAAGAGAGAAAAAATTGTTGAAAAAATGACCGGCCAGACAGCGTTCATTTGGAGTAACGCCGATGCTGCTGAGGTTTCCAGGGCCCTGATAAAATTTATAGAAAAATGTGAAAGTATAAAAGTCCAGGGTGGGTTGCTCGATGGCGAGTCCATTGAGAGAGAAGATGTTAAAAGATTATCGGATCTGCCATCAAAGCAGGTTTTATTAGCCATCCTCTTTGCAACCATTCAGGCTCCTTTGACGCGGTTAGCAGGAGCTTTAAACGCCAAAAACAGAGAGTTGTTATCTATTTTGAAACAATTAAGCGAAAAAAAGGGAGGTAATTAAAATGTCTGAGAATACAGTGGCTGAAAAAAAGGAAAGCCAAGTGTTGTCCCCTAGATTAGAAGAGGTCGTTAAGACAATTGAAGGGTTAACTGCGCTTGAACTTTCAACTTTAGTGAAGGGACTTGAAGACCGTTTTGGGATTCAAGCCGCGGTACCGATGGCGATGGGAGCAGCTATGCCCGGAGCTGGAGCGGGAGCCGCAGCACCTGCCCCAGAGCAGAAAACCGCTTTTGACGTGGTTCTAAAGGAAACGGGAGCCAATAAAATCGCTGTTATTAAAGAAGTAAGAGCGGCGACGAATTTAGGCCTCAAAGAAGCCAAGGATTTAGTAGAAGGCGCTCCGAAGACGGTCAAAACTGGTGTGGCTAAAGAAGAAGCTGAAGAATTGAAGAAAAAGCTTGAAGCTGCCGGCGCCAAAGTTGAATTAAAATAACAGGAAATCTTAAATATAAATTCCCATTGAAATTTATTAGATACCTGTCTATCTCAGGTAGGTTTAGCGTGTCTGGGATTTATTATTCTTAACTGAAATTCCTTCGAAAGGGAATCCAAGAGTATGGAAAAACTAAAGATTAGAAACTTTAGTAAATTTCAAGATAATTTTGAATTGCCCCATTTGCTGGATCTCCAATCTGTTCCTTATGCTCATTTTTTACAGCGTGAGATTGGGCCAGATAAGCGCGCTGACCATGGCCTCGAAGAGGTTTTCAGGGAAGTGTTTCCTCTGGAAAGCTACGATGGCCAAATTAAATTAGAGTACGTCAGTTACAGCCTGGGGAAAGAAAAATATTCCGCGGTGGAATGCAAACGCCGTGGCATGACCTATGCCGCCGCGCTTAAAGTAAAACTGCGCCTGATCACCCCCATTGATATTAAAGAGCAGGAAGTTTATTTTGGCGACTTTCCTTTAATGACCGAGACCGGGACGTTTATCATCAATGGCGATGAGCGCGTGGTGGTTTCCCAGATGCAGCGTCCGCCAGGGGTTTCTTTTGAGTCCGAGCTTCATCCTACGGGTAAAAGCATTTATTATGGCCGTATTATTCCCTCCCGTGGAGCCTGGTTTGAGATTAAATATGATCTGAATGATATCCTTTTAGCCTATGTCGATCGACGAAGGAATTTCCCTGTTAGTCAAATTTTAAGAATTATGGGATTGTCCGCCATTGAAGATATGCAAAAGATGCTGGGAGAGAATTTTGAAAAAATAAAACCCACGCTTGAAAAAGACCATACTAAAAATAAAGAAGAAGCCCTCTTAGATTTTTATCGCAAAATGAGGCCCACCGAGCCGGCGACGGTGGAGGTCGCTGAGGCCTTATTTTTTAGATTATTTTTTGACCCGAAACGATACGATTTAAGCAAGGTAGGCCGGCACATTATTAATAGAAAATTAAAGATGGATTTAACTCTCGACAATAGAGTCCTTGATCTGGGGACAGTTGTTGAGGTCATCCGTTATTTGATGAATCTGCGCGAAGGCCGTGGGGAGATGGACGATATCGATCATTTAGGCAACCGGCGTATCAAAACAGTAGGAGAGCTAATTCAGAATCAAGTGCGGATTGGATTAGCGCGCCTGGAGCGTTCGATTAAAGAGCGGTTAGTGGTCATGAGCAATTTTGAGAATTTAACCGCCCACCATTTAATTAATTCCCGTCTTTTTTCTAATCAAATTCAAGATTTTTTTGCCCGCAGCCAATTGTCTCAATTTATGGATCAGGTGAATCCTCTCTCCGAGATGACCCATAAGCGAAGATTGAGCGCCTTAGGGCCCGGTGGATTATCCCGTGAGCGCGCCGGGTTTGAAGTGCGCGATGTTCACCCCACGCATTATGGGCGTGTTTGCCCTATTGAAACCCCGGAAGGGCCGAATATCGGCCTGATTGCTTCCTTGACCAATTGCGCCCGCGTGAACGAATTAGGATTTATTGAAACTCCTTACCGCAAAGTTAACGAAGGCCATGTCGGCCGAAAAATAGAATATTTTACGGCGGATAAAGATCAAGCTGAATACATTTGTCCCGCGAATGTTCCCTTAGATAAGGAAGGAAATTTTATCGATAAAGAAATTCCCTGCCGTTATAAAACAGATTTTCCTAAAGTAAAGCCTAAAGATGTCGCTTATATGGACGTTTCTCCCAAGCAGATTGTCTCGGTGGCGGCCTCGCTGATTCCATTCTTAGAGCACGACGATGCTAACCGGGCTTTGATGGGATCGAACATGCAGCGGCAAGCCGTTCCTTTAATGTGTCCTGAGGCCCCTTTGGTAGGAACAGGAATGGAAGAGAAAGTCGCGCGAGATTCAGGCGTTGTTATTATTGCTAAAGAAGCCGGGACAGTCAGCCGCGTGGATGCCCGTGAAATCGTTATTGGTAAAATTACGTATCCTTTAATTAACTATCAGCGCACAAACGCCAATACGTGCATTCATCAAAGGCCGTTAGTTCAGGTTGGAGACAAGGTTGAAGCCGGGCAGATTATTGCCGATGGTATTGGGACGCAGCATGGCCGCCTGGCGTTAGGACGAAATGTTTTGGTAGCCTTTATGCCATGGCGCGGTTATAACTTTGAAGACGCGATTTTGATTAACGAACGGATTGTCCGTGAAGATGTTTTTACCTCTATTCATGTCGAAAGGTTTGAAGTGGAATGCCGCGAAACCAGATTAGGAAATGAAGAAATCACCCGGGACATCCCCAATGTCAGTGAAGAGGCCCTGGTTAGTTTAAATGAAGATGGGATTGTCCGCCTGGGAGCTGAGGTTAAAGCCGGTGATATTCTGGTTGGAAAAGTCACGCCTAAGAGTGAAAAGGAACTCTCTCCCGAAGAACGACTGCTAAGAGCTATTTTTGGAGAAAAGGCTGCCGATATTCGGGACACATCCTTAACGCTTCCTCCAGGGATTGAAGGTATTGTCGTTAACGCTGAGATTTTTCAGCGCACGGAAAGAGGAAGAAAGAGTAAAGAAGATAAAAAGACTGAAACGGAAGCTGTTGAAAAAGTGAAAGCGTATTATAAGCAAGAGGTCATCTATATAGAGGAAGAGAAAGAAAAGAGATTATCTAAACTTTTAGGAGTAGAGAGAAAACAGTTAGGAAAAATTAAGTTCAGTGATTTCGAAGAGGATCACGAGGTGCATGAGATTCTGCGTTTTTATGATGAAAAAATTGCTGAATTCATCGAAGAAGAAGGGCATGAAGCCGAAAGAATTAAGCGCGGTGACGAACTGCCCGCCGGTGTCCTTAAGAGAGTGGTTATTTATATAGCGACGAAACGTAAAATTCAAGAAGGCGATAAAATGGCCGGCCGTCACGGTAATAAGGGAATTGTTTCTCGTATTCTTCCTGAACACGATATGCCCTTTTTAGAAGACGGCACGCCGGTCGATATTGTTTTAAACCCTTTAGGTGTTCCTTCCCGTATGAACGTCGGGCAGCTCCTTGAGACGCATCTAGGCTGGGCGGCCAGGGCTTTGGGATTTTATGCCGAAACCCCAGTATTTAATGGCGCGACTGAGGAGGAAATTCATATTGCTTTAAAAGAAGCTGGTTTGCCCGAAGGCGGTAAAACAATCGTTCGTGATGGTTTTAGTGGATTTGCCTTTGATCAGAAAGTCACCGTCGGTTATATCTACATGCTTAAATTAAATCATCTTGTGGATGAAAAAATTCACGCCCGCTCCATCGGGCCTTATTCTTTAGTCACCCAGCAGCCCTTAGGAGGCAAGGCGCATTTTGGCGGGCAAAGATTCGGAGAAATGGAAGTCTGGGCTTTGGAAGCGTATGGGGCCGCGTACACTCTTCAAGAAATGTTAACGGTTAAGAGTGATGACGTGACCGGCCGCAGCCGCATGTATGAAGCCATTGTGAAGGGCCAGCAGAAATTAACGCCGGGAACTCCGGAATCGTTCAACGTTCTTGTCAAAGAACTTCAAGGATTGTGTTTGGATATCAAATTGGAAAAAGCTATTTCGAATATAGTGAAAGAAAAAACCCAGGAAGATAAAGTTCTTGAAAATTTAAAGAGAGAATAATTATGGTTAGACTAGAGCAAGACGATATTAAAAAAAAGGATTTTATCAGTATCAGGATCGCGTCTCCTGATGTCATTCGTTCGTGGTCTAGCGGCGTGATTAAAAAAGCGGAAACGCTCAATTACCGTACCCTTAAGCCAGAAAAAGACGGGTTATTTTGCGAAAAGATTTTTGGTCCTGTCAGGGATTGGGAATGTAACTGCGGCAAATATAAAGGAATTAAATTTAAAGGAATCACCTGCGATCGCTGCGGAGTATTGGTCACGCGCTCTTCCGTGCGCCGTGAACGCATGGGGCATATTAATCTCGCCTGTCCGGTGACCCATATTTGGTTTTATAAAGCTGTCCCAAGCCGTCTGGCGGCTTTGCTTCAATTGGGATTAAGAGATTTAGAGAAAATTATTTATTACGAAGAATATATTGTCTTAGATCCCGGGACTACGGCTTTAAAAGAGAAACAGCTTTTATCCGAAGAAGAATATCAAGAGGCTTTAGGGAAATATGGCGGCGGATTTAAAGCAAAAATTGGCGGGGAATCTATCAAGGAGATGTTAAAAGTCATTGACTTAGATGTCCTTTGTAAAAAATTGCGTAAAGATTTAGAAAAGGCAACTCCCGCTGGCACAAATGCTAAAAAAATTGCCAAGACATTAAAGATTGTGGAAGACTACAAGGTTTCTGGAAATTCCGCTGAATGGATGGTATTAGATGTCCTTCCGGTGATTCCGCCTGATTTAAGGCCTTTAGTTCCTCTGGAGGGAGGCAGATTCGCGACCTCTGATTTAAATGATCTCTACCGCAGGGTGATTAACAGAAATAATCGTCTTAAAAAATTAATTGATCTTAAAGCGCCTGAAATTATCTGCCGCAATGAAAAACGGATGCTTCAGGAAGCCGTCGATGCCCTCTTAGATAATGGCCGCCATGGACGTCCGGTGTTAGGCTCGGGGAATCGCCCCTTAAAATCTTTATCTGACATGCTTAAGGGGAAGCAAGGGCGTTTCCGTATGAATCTTTTGGGTAAACGCGTGGATTATTCCGGCCGTTCGGTTATCGTTGTTGGCCCGGAGTTAAAATTACATCAATGCGGTTTGCCTAAAAAGATGGCCCTGGAACTGTTTGAACCATTTATTATCCGCAAACTTCGAGAAAAAGGTTTTGTCCATACGATCAAAGGAGCCAAGAGAATGGTCGAGAGGGCAAAAATCGAGGTTTGGGATATTCTCGATGAAGTCATCAAAGATCATCCCATCATGCTTAACCGCGCTCCCACGTTGCATCGTTTAAGTATCCAGGCTTTTTATCCGACACTGGTTGAAGGTAAAGCGATTAAATTACATCCTCTGGTCTGCGCGGCTTTTAACGCGGATTTTGACGGGGACCAAATGGCTGTTCATATCCCGTTGTCTTTAGAGGCGCAGATTGAGTGCCGCCTTCAGCTGTTGTCCGTCAATAATTTATTTTCTCCCGCGGATGGAAGGCCGGTTATTACGCCTTCACAAGATGTTGTTTTAGGCCTTTATTATTTGACTAAAGAAAGAATCGATCATAAAGAAAAAGAGAAAGAAGAAGGTATTATTTTTGCCAGCCAGGAAGAAGTCATCATTGCCTTTAATGACGGCCTGGCGGATTTACACCATCGCATTAAGTTAAGGCTTGATATGGCTGTATGGGGCGAGGAGAAACCGTCTTTAATTATTTCCCAGGAGGAAATGCTTAAAGAGCCAAAGGAAGAAACGGCTGTAACAAAATCAAGAATCATCGAAACAACCGTTGGCCGTGTTTTATTTAATCAAGTCTTGCCGCCCGAGTTTGGTTTTGTCAATGAGTTACTTGATAAAAAGAAGGTAGGAGCGGTTATTTCTAATTGTTATAAACGATTTGGCCAGACAAGCACAGTTAAATTGCTCGATGATTTAAAAGATATTGGATTCGCCCACGCGACTTTAGCGGGCATCTCGATTGGGATTTCGGATTTAACGACACCCAGCGAAAAAGAAGACATTATTAAAAATTCGAAACAAGAAGTCAATAAGATTGAGGACCAATATCACAAAGGTATCATCACCGGAAGAGAGCGTTATAACAAAATTATCGACCTCTGGACGCATACAACCGAATTGTTATCCGATCTGGTGTTTAAACAAATGGATCCATTTAATCCGGTCTTTATTATGGCCGATTCCGGGGCTCGAGGATCCCGGATGCAGATTCGTCAGCTCTCCGGTATGCGTGGCCTGATGGCCAAGCCTTCTGGAGAAATTATTGAAAACCCCATTACGGCTAATTTCCGTGAAGGGTTAACCGTGCTGGAATATTTTATTTCAACCCATGGCGCGCGTAAGGGGTTGGCTGATACGGCTCTTAAGACTGCGGATGCCGGTTACTTAACACGCCGTCTTGTCGATGTGGCCCAAGAAGTTGTGGTTAAAGAAGAAGACTGCGGCACCCTTAATGGAATCACCGTCTCAGCTATCATCGAAGGCGATGAATTGGTGGTCAGTTTAAAAGAGCGGATCATAGGCCGTGTAGCCTTAGATAGTATTGTGGACATTGTTACTGATCAGGGAGTCGTTGAGGCTGGGGAACTTATTACGGAGGAGAAGGCAGAGTTTATTGAGCATCTGGGTATTGAAAAAGTGCGTATTCGCAGCGTGTTAACATGCGAAGCAGAAAAAGGAGTTTGTATTAAATGTTATGGAAGAAATCTCGCGACGCAGCGGCCCGTGGAGATCGGGGAAGCGGTAGGTATTGTCGCGGCCCAGAGTATTGGTGAGCCCGGGACGCAGCTGACCATGAGAACATTTCATATCGGCGGTACGGCCAGCCGTACGATCGAGCAATCTTTTTATAAAGCGAAGAATGAAGGAACCCTCAAATATCACCAGTTAAGAGTTGTGGCTAAGGGCAAAGAATTTATTGTTCTTAACCGCAATGGTTCCGTCAGTATTAATAACGAATTTGGCCGTGAATTTGAACGATATCAACTGCCTCAGGGAGCCGCGATTAAGGCCCCTGATGGGGATGCTGTTAAAAAAGATACTGTCTTTGTCACGTGGGATCCTTATACGATTCCTATTATTACGGAAGTTAAGGGGCAGGTTAATTCCGAAGATCTTATCCAGGATGTTACTGTCCAGGAAGAACAGAATCCCATTACCGGAGTTGTTGAACGCGTGGTTGTCGAGCATAAACAGGAATATCATCCGCAGATTATTATTACCGATGAACGAAAAGAGATTGTCGGTATTTATTCTATTCCTATTGGCGCTCATATTATGGTGAAGGATAAACAGGAAATTAACGCCGGTGATTTAGTCGCTAAGATCCCTCGAGGCGCGGGAAAGACAAGAGACATTACCGGTGGCCTTCCCCGGGTCGCGGAGTTATTTGAAGCGCGCCGCCCCAAAGATCCGGCGATCATCAGTGAAATTGACGGTATTGTGGAATTTGGTGAAGATCGTAAAGGCCGGCGGACGATCCTCGTGAAGAGTTCCACCGGAATGGCGGCTGAATATGCCATCCCTCACGGAAAGCATCCTAACGTTTATAAAGGCGATCGCGTTTTTGCCGGCCAGCAGCTCACCGATGGGCCGATTGTTCCGCATGATATTTTAAGAGTCTGCGGCGACAAAGTTCTGCAGGAATATTTGCTTAACGAAGTTCAAGAAGTTTATCGTCTTCAAGGGGTGCGCATTAACGATAAGCATATTGAGCTTATTATTTCTCAGATGTTACGCAAGGTAAGAATTGATGAATCCGGTGACAGCCCCTTTTTGATTGGCGAACAGATCGATCGTATTGTCTTCAAGAAAGCTAACGAACAGGTTTTGAAAAAGAAAGGTAAACCAGCGCAGGCCACGCCGCTGCTCTTGGGGATTACAAAAGTTTCTTTAACGACGGAGAGTTTTATTTCCGCCGCGAGTTTTCAAGAAACAACAAGAGTCTTGACGGACGCGGCTTCTTCTGGTAAACTTGACCTCTTATCCGGGCTTAAAGAGAACGTTATTGTAGGGCATTTGATTCCTGCAGGAACAGGGATCAAACAATACAGCGAAGTGGAGATGGTGAAATATGCCGACGATACAGCAGCTCATTCGAAAGAGCAGAGTACAAAAGAAAAAGAAGAGTAAATCTCCGGCACTGACGAACTGTCCGTTCCGCCGCGGGGTGTGCCTTCAGGTCAAAACGATGACGCCCAAGAAACCTAACTCGGCGTTGCGTAAAATTGCCCGCGTCCGATTATCGAATGGATTTGAGGTTACTTCCTATATTCCCGGAGAGGGGCATAATTTACAGGAACACGCCATTGTGTTAGTCCGGGGAGGGCGCGTTAAAGATTTGCCGGGCGTGCGTTATCATATTGTGCGCGGAACCCTCGATACCGCCGGCGTTAATAAAAGAAAAAAGTCGCGATCCAAATATGGCGCGAAGAGACAAGAAGCATCTTCTAAATAAGAAAGAATTTTTAAAATGAGAAGACGTAAAGCTGACAAAAGAGAACCAGACCCAGATCCAAAATTTAACAGCCGCCTGGTGGCGAAATTTATTAACTCTATTATGTTTCAAGGCAAGAAAACGGTCGCCGAAAGTATTGTGTACGGAGCCTTTGAAATCATGGAGCAAAAAATCCAGGACGGCAATGCTTTAAAAATATTTAACAAGGCCATGGAGAATGTGCGCCCGCGATTGGAACTCAAAGCCCGGCGGGTCGGAGGCGCGACTTATCAAGTTCCTATCGAAGTGGCGGTGGCTCGAGGGAATTCTCTGGCTATGCGCTGGATTCGCGATTTCGCGCGTAAGAAAAAGGGAAGGCCCATGCAGAATAAATTAGCGGAAGAATTAATTTCGGCTTACAAGGGAGAAGGGGCCGCCATTAAGAAACGCGATGATACGCATAAGATGGCCGAGGCTAACAAGGCTTTTGCCCATTTGCGCTGGTAATATAAAGGGAAAAATATGTCGGAGATTGCATTAAAAGATTTTAGAAATATGGGAATTATCGCCCATATTGACGCCGGGAAGACAACGACGACGGAGCGTATTCTCTTTTACACAGGGGCCATCCATAAAATGGGGAATATTGACGATGGGAATACAACCATGGACTGGATGCCTCAAGAGCAAGAGAGAGGCATTACGATTACCTCAGCGGCGACCACTTGTTTTTGGAAGGGCAAGAGGCTTAATCTGATTGATACTCCCGGGCACGTTGATTTTACCATTGAAGTTGAGCGTTCTCTGAAAGTTCTCGACGGAACTGTTGTTGTTTTGTGCGGGACAAGCGGCGTCCAACCACAAACAGAAACGGTTTGGCGTCAGGCCGACAGATATAATGTCCCCAGAATTGTTTTTGTCAATAAAATGGATCGTTTGGGAGCGAGTTTCGAACGGGTTTTAGGAGAAATTCACGAACGCTTGGGGGCTCATGGCGTAGCCGTTAATTTTCCTGACGGAGCGGAAGATAAATTTAAAGGAATGATTGATATTATCGCGCAGGAATATATTACTTACAAAGACGATACCGGATCACAGATGTCTAGAGAAGCCGTGCCGGAACAATTTAAAGAACAGCTTAAAGAGTACAGGCATAAACTTCTTGAGCGCTTGGCCGATGTCGATGACGTGATTATGGGAAAATTTTTGGAAGAGAAGGAAATCAGCGTGGAAGATCTTAAAGCGGCTATTCGCCGGGCGGTTATTAAATGCGCGTTTCTGCCCGTTCTGTGCGGAACGTCTTTGCGCAATAAAGGCGTTCAGCCTCTGCTTGACGCGGTTGTGGATTATTTGCCGTCTCCTCTGGACGTTCCTCCGGTTGCCGGGATAGACCCGGTTACAAAAGAAAAAGTTCTTCGCGAAGGCCTTCCTACGGCACCTTTTTCCGCCCTGGTCTTTAAAGTAGCGACTGATCCTTATGTGGGGCGATTATATTACACCAGAATTTATTCAGGGAAACTCGTCTCAGGGACTTCCGTTTACAATCCGCGTTGCGACGCTCGTGAGAGAATTGCTAAGATTCTTCTTATGCATGCCAACAAGCAGGAGATTATAGAGCATGCTGAGGCTGGAGAAATTGTGGCCCTGGTTGGCTTAAAGGAAACAAAGTCAGGAGATACCCTCTGCGATGTCGAGCACAAAGTTATTTTAGAGAATATGCGTATTCCTGAGCCCGTTGTATCGATGTCGATTGAACCTAAAACTAAAGCGGATCAGGATAAATTAGGTTTCACCTTAAAGAAATTTTTAGACGAAGATCCCTCCTTAAGAGTCAAATATGATGAAGAAACAGCTCAGACCATTATTTCCGGAATGGGAGAACTTCATTTAGAGATTATCATTGACCGCATGAAGAGAGAGTTTAATTTAGATACGAATATTGGCCGGCCGGAAGTTGCCTACAAGGAAACCATTACCCAAAAAGCGGTGAATGTCGTCGGAAAATTTATTACGCAGACAGGCGGCCGCGGTCAATACGGGCATGTGGTTCTCGATGTGGAACCCTCGGAAGAGAAAGGCAAAGGTGTTGTTTTCGCCAACAAGATCCGGGGAGGGTCGATCCCTCGAGAATTTATTCCTGGGGTAGAAAAGGGAATTAAAGCGGGAGTCTTAAACGGCGTATTAGCCGGCTATCCCGTCACGGATATAACGATTAATTTAGTCGATGGTTCTTACCATGACGTGGACTCCAGTGAATTAGCTTTCCAGCTGGCGGCTAAAATTGCCCTTAAAGAGGCTCTCATCAGAGGTAAATCCGTTTTCTTGGAACCAATTATGGATATTGAATTAGTTGTCCCTGAAGATTACATGGGAGCTGTCCTGGGAGATATTAATACCCGTCGGGCAAAGATTGTCCAGTTAGGATCAAGGGCGAACTTAAAAATCGCTCGCTGCGAAGTGCCCCTGGCGGAGATGTTTAATTACGCCAGTGCCATTCGTTCTCTGACTCAAGGCCGGGGAACATTTTCGATGGAACCGGCGTTTTACGCGGAAGTACCCAAGTATGTCGCCGATAAAATTATCGGCGCTCGTGAACAAACAGCAGCTAAAAAACATTAAAAAGGGAATTTTAAAAATAATTTTAAAAACAGGGAGGTAATCTCATGGCTAAAGGAAAATTCATAAGGAATAAGCCGCATGTGAACGTTGGAACCATCGGTCACGTTGACCACGGGAAAACGACCTTGAGTTCCGCCATCACCATGGTTCTGTCTAAAAAGGGTTTGGCAGAAGCCCGTTCGTATGATTCCATTGACAATGCTCCCGAAGAAAAGGAGAGAGGTGTTACCATTAACATTTCTCACCTTGAGTATGAAACCGAGAAACGTCATTACGCTCATATCGACTGTCCAGGGCACGCGGACTATATCAAAAACATGATTACCGGCGCGGCTCAAATGGATGGCGCTATTCTGGTTGTCTCCGCGGCGGATGGGGCTATGCCTCAGACCAAAGAGCATATCCTTTTAGCCCGTCAGGTGAACGTTCCTTCGATTGTTGTTTTCTTAAATAAATGCGATCAGGTGGAAGATAAAGAATTGCTTGATTTAGTTGAGCTCGAAATTCGTGAACTTCTTACTAAATATAAGTTCGATGGCGATAAGACCCCTATTATTAAGGGAAGCGCGCTCGATGCTTTAAACAATCTGGATAACGCCGAAAAAACTCAACCTATCTTAGATTTGATGAAAGCGGTCGATGATTTTATCCTTGAACCGAAACGAGAACTCGACAAACCATTCTTAATGGCTGTTGAAGACGTTTTCACTATTTCTGGCCGTGGAACCGTGGCTACCGGAAGAGTGGAAAGAGGAAGAGTCAAGGTTGGCGAAGAAATTGAAATTATAGGAATTAAGAAAGATATCAAGAAAACGGTTGTAACCGGTGTTGAAATGTTCCGTAAGGAGCTGGATGAAGGGCTAGCCGGTGATAATCTTGGGCTTCTTTTAAGAGGTGTTGAAAAAAATGATATTGAACGAGGCCAAGTTTTAGCCAAGCCAGGCAGTATCACCCCGCATACGAAGTTCAGGGCTCAAGCGTACATTTTAACCAAAGAAGAAGGTGGGCGGCATACCCCGTTTTTTAAAGGATACCGGCCACAGTTTTACTTTAGAACCACCGACGTTACAGGCACGGCTGAACTTCCCGCCGGTGTTGAGATGTGTATGCCTGGGGATAATGTGGAGCTGGTTGTAGAGCTTATCTCCCCCATCGCCATGGAAAAAGAATTGCGTTTTGCTATCCGTGAAGGCGGCCGTACGGTAGGAGCAGGGGTTATTGCCGAAATATTAAAATAATTGAGGGCTTCAAATAATTCAGTAGAGAAAATTGAGCATGCAAAAAATTCGCATAAAACTAAAGGCTTATGATCACAGATTAATTGATCAGTCAACGCAGGAAATCGTTGATACCGCGATCCGCACCGGAGCGAAGGTTTCCGGCCCGGTTCCTTTACCGACGAAAAAAGAGTTGTACACTGTCTTAAGATCTCCTGTGATCGACAAGAAATCCAGAGAACAGTTTATGATCGCCACCCACAAAAGACTCATTGATCTGATTGAGCCTACGGCAAAAACAGTCGAAGCTCTAAGGAAATTAAACCTTCCCGCTGGCGTGGATGTAGAAATCAAACAATGAAATAAGAGGTCGTAATGATTCGAGGTCTAATCGGAAGAAAAATTGGGATGACGCAGATTTTTGACAAAGAAGGCAATGTTATGCCTGTCACCGTCGTTCAAGCGGGCCCTTGTCCGGTTTTGGAGCTTAAAGATTCGCCGTTTAAGATCAAATTAGGTTTTGATGAAGTTAAAGAATCCAGAACGATCAAAGCCCGTCTGGGGTTTTTTAAAAAAATTAATGTCGCTCCCGTGCGCATTATCCGGGAATTTGAATCATCAGACAATAAAGATTATAAAGTTGGGCAAGTTTTGAAAGCGGATATTTTTAAAGCCGGTGATTTTATCAATGTTACAGGCACGAGTATTGGAAAAGGATTCCAGGGTGGTATGAAGAGATGGGGCTGGGCTGGAGGTGGCGCGACCCATGGTTCGATGCATCACCGTCGTATTGGCGCCGTCAGCTCAGGAACTGACCCTTCTCGAGTCTTTAAGGGGCATCACATGCCAGGCCATATGGGAGCAGAGCGAGTCACTACGGGAGGGTTACGGGTGATGGGGGTTGATGTTGATAAAAATATTATCCTTGTTAAGGGCTCCGTTCCCGGACATAAAAATTCCGTTATTTACATTAATCGTTCGAACAAGAAAGCGTTCAAATCTTTAGACGAGCAAAAGGTGGTGGTCGTGCATAAACGTAATCCGATGAAACAAAGTAAAGCCAAAGCGGCGGGTAAGGGAGCATAAAAGTGGCCAGGCTGTCCGTTTATAATATAGAAGGAAAAGAGATTGAGACCATTGAAGTGCCTGAGGGTTTGTTTGATGCTAAGGTCAGCACCGATGTTATTCATCAAGCGGTTCTGATGTATCAAGCGGCGGAACGCCAGGGCAATGCCTCAACCAAGGAGCGGGGAAGCGTTTCCGGCGGCGGTAAAAAACCGTGGAAACAAAAAGGGACTGGCCGGGCTCGGGCGGGTTCCATTCGATCCCCTCTCTGGACTAAGGGAGGCGTGGTCTTTGGCCCGCATCCCAGAGATTTTAGTTATACCATTCCCCAAAAGGTGAGAAGAGCGGCTTTGAGAGAGAGTTTAAACGCGAAATTTCAGGAAAAAGATTTGTTTTGCCTGGAAGATATAAAAAAGGCACTCAATAAGACAAAAGAATTTGCCAAAATTATCGTTAATTTAGGGCTTAAGGGAAAAGTTTTAGCGTTGCTCGACGGGAGTGATCCCAGCATTGAAAGAGTTTCCCGTAATCTCCCTTATTTTACTTTAATGCGCGCCCAGGATGTTAACGCCTACGACGTATTAAGAAATAAAAAGATTTTGGTATCCAAATCAGCTTTTATGAGTTTATTAAATAGAATTTCTGTTATTGAGCTTCCTTCTAATAAACAGAAGGAAAAGCTCAATAAGAAAGAAGGATAAGAACAGAGATGTTAATAAGTTACGATATCGTCAAGATGCTGCTTCGCACGGAAAAAGGCACGAGAATCGAGCCGCAGCGTAAATATCTTTTTAAGGTAGCCAAAGAGGCGAATAAAATTCAAATTAAAAAAGCCGTGGAAGAAATTTATAACACCAAAGTTGATTCTGTCCACACGGTGATCATGCCGGGAAAATTAAAAAAAGTGCGGCAGGAATTAGGTTATACATCCGATTGGAAAAAAGCTCTGGTCACTTTAAAAGAAGGCCAGAAGATAGAGGTCACTTAATATGGGAATTAAGAAATTTAAACCAACGACCAATGGGTTAAGGCACACGGCCATTTCCGATTTTGCTGAGTTGACTAAATCCTATCCAGAAAAATCGCTTTTAAGGCCCTTGCGTAAAAGCGGCGGACGCAATTCTTATGGCCGTATCACCTGCCGGTTCCGTGGCGGCGGGCATAAGAGAATGTATCGGCTTATCGATTTTAAACGAGATCGTATTGACCAGGAATGCGATGTTATTGCTATTGAATATGACCCCAATCGTTCAGCCAGAATTGCCTTGATTAAATATGCCGATGGGTCAAAATCCTATATTTTAGCTCCACTGGAATTAAGAGTCGGCCATAAAATTATGAGCACGATGGAGAAGGATATTGAAATCAGGCCAGGAAACTGTCTGCCCTTACTAAGAATTCCTCTGGGAACAGCAATCCATAATATTGAATTAAAGCCCGGGAAAGGCGGCCAAATGGTCCGTTCCGCGGGAACGTCCGCTCAGATTATCGCTAAAGAAGGAGGCTATGCCTTCATAAGGATGCCATCGAGTGAAGTACGGAAAATTAATATTCAATGCCGTTCGACAGTCGGCCAGATCGGAAATGTGGAGCACGAAACAATCTCTATTGGGAAAGCGGGAAGGAATGCTTGGTTAGGCAGAAAAAGTCATGTGCGCGGGGCGGCTATGAACGCGGTTGACCATCCTCACGGTGGCGGCGAAGGAAAAGCTCCGCAAGGAAATCCTCATCCTTCTACTCCCTGGGGCAAGGCGACTAAAGGGCTTCATACCCGTCATAAGAAAAGATATTCTAACCTATTTATAATCAAGAGAAGGGGCGCAAAGTAAGATGGCACGTTCAATTAAAAAAGGTCCTTATATTGAGGATTCATTGGTCAAGAAATTACAGAGAATGATCGCCTCCGGCCAGAGGCAGCCAATTAAAACCTGGTCAAGGCGCTCAACGATTACGCCAGATTTTGTCAGTTATACAGTGGCTGTTTACGACGGCCGTAAGCATATCCCGATATTTATTAACGAGAACATGGTCGGCCATCGATTTGGTGAATTTGCTCCCACCCGGACATTTAGAAAACATGGTGGTGTTAAAGCTAAAAAGGCTGTTGAAAAGACTTAAAAAAGGTTTTTAGAAAATGATCGCGCACGCTAAAGCAAAATTTATGAGAGGGTCTCCGATGAAAATGAGGCAGGTTATTGACCTCATTCGCGGAAAAGATGTGCCTACATCGTTCGCGTTGTTAACGCACATCAATAAGGCCTCAACCAAAATAGTGACTAAGGTTTTAAGCTCCGCCGTCAGCAATGCCAGGCAAAAAGGATTAGCGGAAGGGCAGTTATTTATTTCAAAAATTACCGCTGACCAGGGAGCTGTATGGAAAAGATACCGTGCCGCGGCTTTTGGCCGGGCAAGCCCTATTCTGAAACGAACAACCCATTTGAAAATAGAATTGGATTTAATCACAAAATAAGGAGTTAAGAACGTGGGACAAAAAGTCAGTCCGCTTATTTTAAGAGTTGGTTACCTGGAAAATTGGCGAAGTCTTTGGTTCGCTGAACGCAAAGAGTACGCTCAAAACGTCGTTGAGGATTACAAAATAAGAAAATTTATTAAAGCGCGTTTTGAACAGGCCGCCATTTCTAAAGTGGTCATCGAGCGATTGGCCGAAAAGATTAAAATTATTATCCATACGGCGCGGCCGGGTGTTATTATCGGACGCCGTGGGGCTGATATTGACAAGCTCAAAACAGAATTGGGAAGATTATCCACGAAAGAAATATCTATTGATCCTCGGGAGATTAAAAATCCTTCGGTGGACGCGCAATTGGTTGCCCAAAGCATCGCTTTTCAGCTGCAAAAAAGAGTCGCCTTTCGCCGCGCGATGAAAAGATCGATTGAGCAAGCTATCGGAGCGGGTGCCAAGGGAATTAAGATGAAATGTTCAGGAAGGCTTAACGGCGCGGAAATGGCCCGCAGCGAATCCTACAAGGTGGGAAAACTTCCCCTTCAGACGCTCAGAGCCGAAATTGATTACGGATTTGCCGAGGCTATGACAACCTATGGCATCATTGGTATCAAAGTGTGGATTTATAAAGGTGACGTGATTAAAGAAGTAAAACGCCAAGAGGCCAATAGCCCGAAAAAAAATATCCCTGTTCAAGAAATTCCTAAAGGATAAACAAAATGCTTTTAATGCCGCGAAAAGTTAAGTACCGCAAAGCCCAAAGAGGAAAGATGCGAGGGATTAGTTCCTCGGGCAATCGGATTAATTTTGGAGAATTTGGGCTTAAGGCTCTTGAGAATGGCCTCGTGCGGGGTAACCACATTGAAGCCAGCCGGGTTATTGTCGCCCGCAAGCTTAAAGGCGCCGGCAAATTTTGGGTGAATATTTTTCCGAGCAAGCCTGTAACGAAGAAACCAGCCGAAACGCGTATGGGTAAGGGCAAGGGAGAGCTGGATCATTGGGTGGCCGTTGTTAAGCGCGGGAAAGTGATGTTTGAGTTAAGCGGTGTGCCGGAAGATTTTGCCAGGATTTTATTTCGATTAGTTGCTTTTAAATTACCCGTTAGAACAAAATTTATTTCAAGACTCCATGGCTAAACAGAAGAAAACAGAAGAATTGAGAGGATTAAGCGCCGAAGACCTGTTTCAAAAACAAAAAGGCCTTAAGAAAGAACTCTTTGATTTATATTATCAGCGTAAAGTGGGACGCGTGGAAAAGCCGCATCGTTTTAAAGAGATACGAAAAAATATCGCGCGGATGATGACGGTGATAAGAGAAAAGGAAATTTAATGAATACAACAGAAGAGCGAGAAAATCGAAGAAAATTTTTGGAAGGGACAGTTGTCTCCGACAAGATGCAAAAAACGCGTGTCGTCCAGGTAAAGTGGGCCGCCAAGCATTCTAAATATTATAAGGTTATGAAAATGGCTTCAAAATATAAGGCGCATGATGAGAAAAACGCGACGAAAGAGGGCGATATGGTAAGGATCATGGAAACGCGGCCTCTTTCTCGGGATAAACGCTGGACGATTGTGGAAGTGATTTCCGCCAAAGGCGGATCCGCCTCTGGCGGAAAAGCTAACTAAAGGTGTTATTATGGTTTTGATGAAATCTATTCTTAATGTCGCGGATAATACCGGAGCCACCAGGGCTTCGATGATTGGTGTTTTAAACAGGAAGGGAAGGCGAACCGCTGAGATTGGCGATCTTATCACCGTCAATGTTAAAGAAGTTTCGGCGGATTCCGCGATCAAGAAAGGTGATAAGGCCAAGGGAATTATTATCCGTACCAAGACTCCGATCCGTCGGTCTGACGGCACCTATGTCCGTTTTGACACCAACGCCATGGTGATTGTCGATGAAACGGGTAATCCAAAAGGAACGCGCGTGTTTGGGCCTGTCGCTCGGGAAATCAGAAATATGGATTATATGAAAATTGTATCATTAGCCCCAGAGGTTGTTTAATATGCTGCATATTAAAAAAGATGATCAGGTGATGATAACGGTGGGGAAAGATAAAGGTAAAACCGGCCGCGTCCTGGAAGTGATGCCTGCGAAAAACAGGCTGATTGTGGAAAATTTAAATCTTACGAAAAAAGCCCATCGGCGCACAAAGCAGGATCAGCAGGGCGGGCTCGTTGAGACGGAAATGCCGATTCATACTTCAAATGTGATGCTCATCGATAAAAAGACAAATAAACCGGCTCGTTTTGGCGCGTCGATTTTAAAAGACGGGTCCAAAATTCGTATCAGTAAAGGAAGCCAAGAGGCTATTTAAAAATGATTCCACGCCTGCAGAAAAAATATAAAGAAGAAATAACGCCTAAGATGATGGAACAATTCGGCATTAAAAATGTTATGGCCGTTCCACGTTTAGAGAAAATCGTTATCAGCATGGGGGTGGGAAAGTCCATTGGCGATCCTAAAATCATGGAGAGCGCGGTTCAGGATCTGACCACGATCTGCGGACAGAAACCCATTGTGACCCGCTCGAAAGAGGCGATTTCAAACTTTAAGTTAAGAGAAAATGCCCCCATCGGCTGTATGGTGACATTACGCCATGTCCGGATGTATGAATTTTTAGACCGACTGGTGAATGTTTCTCTGCCTCGTATTCGTGATTTTAATGGGATTCCCAGAATTTCTTTTGATAAGCAGGGAAATTACTCATTAGGGATTAGTGAGCAGAACATTTTTCCTGAAATTGATTCGGGCCGGATTCTGCACGCGCAGGGGATGAATATAACTTTTGTTTTTAATAAAGGGCCTAAAGAGCAGACAGCAGAGCTGCTCGGCCTTTTAGGAATGCCTTTTACTAAAAAATAGTGAGAAAAAAATATGGCGAAAACGTCGTTAATTATTAAAGCCTCTCGAAAACCTAAATTCTCCACGCGTCAGCATAATCGCTGCCGCTTATGCGGCCGTTCTCGAGGATATCTGAGGCGATTCGGCACATGCCGCATCTGTTTTAGAGAATTGGCCTGGAAAAACGAAATTCCGGGAGTTAAGAAAGCCAGCTGGTAAATTATTCAAGGAAGGTAATAAAAAATGTCATTAAATGATCCTATTAGTAACATGCTGACGAATATCCGCAATGCCGTTCAGGCGCGGAAAGAGACGGTCGATATTCCGGCTTCCAAGCTCATCGGTAAAATTCTAGAAATTTTTAAAACTGATGGTTATGTCGAAGATTTTCGATTAATGAAAGACAATGTGCAGGGCAGCTACAAAGTTTATTTGAAATATCAGAAAAAAGAGCCCGTGATTACCGGTTTAAAAAGAATCTCAAAAACAGGATTAAGAATTTATACGAAAGGCGAGCGAATTCCCCGGGTTCTCAATGGCCTTGGGACGGCGGTTATCTCCACGTCTAAAGGAGTGCTGACTGATCGTGAAGCAAGAAAACTCAAAGTTGGGGGAGAAGTTCTCTGTCATATTTGGTGATCGTATGTCAAGAATAGGTAAAATACCCGTTGCTGTTCCTAAAGAAGTAAAAATTAATATTGATTCCCAATTCCTGCGCATGGAAGGGCCTAAGGGCAAGCTTTTGTTAAAAATTCCTGAAGGAATTAAGGTTGAAGTCAAAGATCAAGAACTTCAGGTTAACAGGCTTCAAGATACCAGACAAAGCCGGGCGGACCACGGTACGACCCGATCCCATCTTGTGAACATGGTTAAGGGTGTCACCGTAGGCCACAAGAAGGATCTGGAAATTCAGGGAATAGGATTTCGCGCCCAGGCTCTAGGGGATAAGATCACTTTCAATTTAGGATTTAGCCATCCGGTAGAGCTTCCTATTCCTAAAGATGTTAAGGCAACCGTGGCTAATCAAACCAATATTAGTTTAGAAGGGGCCGATACAACCGTGGTTGGCCAGTTTGCGGCTGAGATCCGTGCCTTAAAACCGGTCGAGCCCTACAAAGGAAAAGGTATTCGTTACGTCGGTGAAATCGTTAAGCGCAAACAAGGTAAATCGGTTACTAAAGGCGCGTAAAGCCTGCCTATCGGCAGACAGGCCGCGGCCGTGGATAGAAGAAAAAATGGCAAAACGTTCCGTAAAAGAGTCAAAAAGATTTTCCAGGCATCAGCGAATAAGGATCAAGGTCAGGGGAGTTCCTTCGCAGCCGCGTTTATGCGTGCATCGCAGTCTTAATAATTTGTTCGCGCAGGTTGTGGACGATTCCTCCGGGAAAATTTTGTTTGGGATGTCTACATTGACCAAGCAATTACGCGATAAAGTTAAAGATGGCGGGAATGTTAAAGCGGCTACGCTCCTCGGGGAGGCTTTCGCTTTGGAAGCCCAAAAGCTGGGCATAAAGAAGGTGTGTTTTGATCGAGGAGGATATAAGTTCCACGGACGGGTTCAAGCGTTCGCGCAAGCGGTCCGTAAAGCAGGAATGGAGTTTTAAAAGATATGCAAAAAATAAATGACGATAAAGCAAGAGGGCTTAAAAGGCCCAAAAAATTAAAAGAATTACACGAGGGGCCAACGAAGACCTTGGAACAAGTAGAAACCGAGACGCTTGTGCCAGGCGCTGTGGTTGTTCCTCAAGCGGTTGTTGTAGCTAAAAGAACTAAAGAACCATCTGAATTTATCGAGAAAGTAGTCGCCATTAACCGCATTACTAAAGTTACTAAGGGCGGCAAGAAGTTATCTTTCAGCGCCTTAGTGGTGGTTGGCGATTCTAAGGGTAATGTGGGTTTCGATTTGGCCAAAGCCAGTGAAGTCGCTATTGCCATTCGTAAAGCCATTATCGGCGCTAAAAAAAATATGATACGGATCCATTTAAAGGGGACAACGATTCCTCATGAAATTATTGGGGCCTGCGGAGGCGCGAGAGTTTTATTAAAACCAGCTGGCGATGGTACAGGTGTTATCGCGGCAGGGCCGGTACGCGCGGTCTGTGATGGTGTCGGAATCCGCAATATTCTAACAAAGTGTCACCGCTCCAATAATCCTATTAATGTTATTAAGGCAACATTCGATGGCCTGCGGCGTTTAAAATTTGTCGAAACGACAGTACCAGTACCATTACCTGAAGGCATGGCTCAAGGATAAAAATATGTATTTACATGAGATTAAATCGCCGCGAGGCGCGCGGCATAGAAGAAAAATTGTTGGACGCGGACCTGGTTCAGGGCATGGAAAAACTTCCTGCCGAGGGCAGAAGGGACAAGGGGCCCGCTCAGGGCGAGGAATATTGCCAGGCCGAGAAGGCGGCCAAGTGCCTTTGATTCAGCGCATCCCTAAGGTGGGCTTCAGAAGTAAGAGCCCTACGCTGTATCAAGTGCTTAATGTCGGCAGTTTAAATCGTTTCGATAACGGCGCGTTAGTCAATGCTCAGGCTTTGAAAGATAAGCGACTGATCAGCAGTTTGAATAAGCCCATAAAAATCTTGGGAGATGGTGAGCTTCAGAGGTCTCTGACCATCCAGCTGGATAATCTTTCGGCATCAGCCAGGGAGAAAATTCTTAAGGCTGGGGGTAAGATAGAAGCTTCCGTTAAAGAAGCTTCTTAAAAAGTTAGGCCGATTTTTTTATGATATCTTCTTTTGTGAATTGTTTTAAAATACCTGAGTTAAAAAAGAAAATCCTTTTTACGTTAGGCATTATCGCGGCTTACAGAATTGGATGCTATATCCCTGTCCCGGGTGTTAACGGGGCGGTTTTAGCGGAATTTTTTCAGCGAATGAGCACGACAACCGGTGGAAGCATATTTGGTATTATGAATATGTTTTCCGGCGGGGCGCTTGAGAAACTAACGATTTTTGCTTTAGGAATCATGCCGTACATCTCAAGCTCGATTATTTTACAGCTTTTGACGGCTGTAGTTCCTGCGCTCGAGAGGCTCGCTAAAGAAGGACAGGCGGGACACCATAAGATTAACCAATATACGCGTTACGGAACGTTAGTTTTAGCTCTTATTCAATCTTTTTTTATCGCTCTTTGGCTTGAACATCCGCAAATTCAGGGGCTTGAGGGGTTAGTTAATAATCCTGGCTGGGGTTTTCAGGTAATGACGGTTTTGACGTTGTCCTCGGGGACACTTCTTCTGATGTGGTTAGGGGAGCAGATTCAGGAAAAAGGAATTGGCAACGGTATTTCTCTGATTATTACCGCAGGTATTATATCGGCGGCTCCTTCCGCGATCAGGGCGTTAATTTTACTTTTATCTCCTACTTCAGGGGCAGGAAGTCAATTGCAGCCTTTAACCCTGGTCATCATGATTGCCTTTTTGATAGGGGTTATTATCGCGACCACCCTGATTACTCAGGGACAGAGAAAGATTCCGGTCCAGTACGCGCGCCGCGTGGTGGGGCGCCGTGTTTACGGAGGGCAGAGTACTTATATCCCTCTTAAAGTGGACACCGCGGGGGTCATTGCGATTATCTTCGCGCAATCGATTCTTCTTTTCCCGGCAACCATTGCCAGTTTTTTACCGTTTCAAGGGTTTCAGAGTTTTGTGGCTGCTTTTAGCCGTGGCAGTTTCTGGTATTACTTTATTTATAGCCTTTTAATTGTTTTCTTTTGTTACTTTTATACGGCTATTGTTTTTAATCCGGTCGATGTCGCGGACAACATGAAAAAGCACGGGGGGTTTATACCCGGTGTCAGGCCCGGAACTCAAACAGCGGATTTTTTAGATTTCGTCTTAACCCGAATAACTTTAGCGGGCGCTTTATTTGTTTGTACGATTGCCGTTATGCCGGACGCGATTATGGCTTCATTTAAGGTTCCTTATTTGGTGGCATCTTTTTTTGGAGGAACCGGCGTCTTGATTACGGTCGGGGTCATGTTAGATACGATGAAGCAGATTGAATCACATCTTTTGATGCGCCATTATGATGGCTTTATGAAAAGCGGGCAATTAAGAGGAAGGCGATGAGAGTAGTTCTCTTAGGGCCACCCGGCGCCGGCAAGGGGACATTAGCGAATTTACTGAAAGAAACATTAGGCCTTGCGCATATCTCAACCGGAGATATGCTCAGGGAAGAGATAAAAAATAATACGCCCTTAGGACAGGAAGCCAAGAGATTTATTGAAACTGGAAAGCTTGTTCCGGATGAATTGGTCACGCGGCTGATTAAACAGAGATTATTGGCTACAACAATATCATTGGTTAAGCAAAAGCCAATAAGCGTTGATCCGCGGGTTAAAAAGGGGTATCTTTTAGACGGGTTTCCGCGGAATAAACAACAGGCACAGGACTTAGACAAAATTTTAGAAGAGATCCAGCAGCCGATAGATTACGTTTTAAATTTGGAGGCAACTTTGCCTGTTATCATCAGTCGTTTAACAGGCCGTCGCGTATGTAAACAATGCGGGGCTCTTTTCCATATTAAAAATAAACCGCCGAAGAAAGAGGGCGTATGTGATCAATGCAGCGGCCCTGTCTATCAACGGCCTGACGACAAGGAAGAAACCATTAAGACACGGTTGGATGTTTATTTGCAGAATACGGCTCCTATTATTGATTATTACAAGAGACAGGGTAAATTAAAGAAATTGGATGCCGATCAAAACGCGGAAGTTGTCCAGAAGGTCTTGATGAAAATATTAAATGAAGAAGGCGAATGCCATAATTCTTAAAACTCCCGAAGAGTTGCAAATCTTACGGGAAGGCGGAAAAGTTTTAGCAGCTATTATCAAAGAATTAAAATCGATAGTCAGAGCTGGAATCACAACGCATCAGGTTAATCGGCAGGCGGAACATTTAATCAGCAAATATAATGTCCTGCCGGCTTTTAAAGGTTACAGAGGTTTTCCCGGCTGTATTTGCATATCGATTAACGAGGAAGTTGTGCATGGAATTCCTTCCGATCGGGTCGTCAGGGAAGGCGATGTGGTCAGCTTGGACGTTGGCATTATTTACAAAGATTATTATGTCGATACGGCTACGACCTTACCGATTGGCAAGATTAGGCAGGATTTACAGAAGCTCCTTGATGTGACCTTAGAGGCGCTTTTCAAAGGGATTGAACAGGCACGGGTTAATAACCATTTATCGGATATATCGCACGCGATTCAGAAGCACGTTGAGGCTAATGGTTTTTCGGCCGTCAGGGATTTTGTAGGCCATGGGGTAGGCCAAAATTTGCATGAAGAGCCTGAGATTCCCAATTATGGATCTCCCCATGAAGGGCCGATTCTCAAAGAAGGTATGGTGTTCGCTATTGAACCAATGGTCAATATGGGAAGCTGGCGGACAAAGGTTCAAAGTGACAGATGGACGGTGGTTACGGAAGATGGTAAACCCTCGGCTCATTTTGAACATACCGTGGCCATTATGAACCAGGGCCCGGCAATTTTAACCCTTTAAGAGACCAAAGACATGTCGAAAGAAGATTTGATTGAAACTGAAGGAGTCATTAAAGAGGCGCTGCCTAATGCCAAATTCCGCGTGGAATTAGAAAATGGGCATGTGGTGGAAGCCCACATCTCGGGTAAAATTAGAATGAATTTTATTCGTATTCTGCCCGGTGATAAAGTGAAAGTGGAACTGTCTCCTTACGATTTATCGAAGGGGAGAATAACATTTCGCTGTAAATAAAAAAGGAACTCATGAAAGTTAAGTCATCGGTTAAAAGAATTTGTAATAATTGCAAGATTATAAGACGCAAGGGTGTCTTACGAGTGATTTGCTCTAACCCCAAACATAAACAGAGACAAGGATAAGGACTATGCCAAGAATTTTAGGGATTGATCTACCCCGAGAGAAAAGAATAGAAGCGGCCCTGCCGTATCTTTATGGCATCGGCCTCAGCAAGGCAAGAAAAATATTAAGTGACGTTAAGATTGATGGTAATCGGAGGGCTAAGGACTTAACCGACGAGGAAATTTCCAAGATTACTTCCATTATCCAAAGCAATTACATCACGGAAGGCGATTTGCGCCGGGAAATAAGCCAGAATATCCGCAGGCTCATTGAAGTCGGGGCCTATCGCGGGTTACGTCATAAAAAGGGATTGCCGGTGCGCGGGCAGAGAACAAAAACGAATGCCCGTACGCGCAAGGGCAGAAAATCATTTATGGGCGCTAATATAATCAAAAAGGAAGAGAAATGAGCCAGCAGCCAACACAACCAACGCAACCACCAGGGCAGCCGACGCAAATAAATAAACCCAAGGAAAAAACAAAAAAGAAAGCGGCCCGCGGCATTACGGCGGGGATTGTTCATATTCAAGCCACTTTTAACAACACGTTTATAACAATCACCGATAAACAAGGCAATGTTTTGGTCTGGTCGACACCGGGGGTGGTGGGTTTTAGCGGGTCAAAAAAGTCAACACCTTTTGCCGCCCAGGTGGCGGCGACCGATGCCGCTAAAAAAGCCAAAGACATGGGGCTGCAGACTGTTGAGGTTTATGTTAATGGGCCAGGTTCTGGGCGAGAGTCGGCGATTCGGGCCCTGCAGGCTAATGGTTTGGCGGTAAGCTCAATTAAGGATGTGACACCTTTACCGCATAACGGGTGCCGGCCGCGTAAAAAAAGAAGAGTTTAAAGAGGAAAAATCATGGGAAAATATATTGGATCAGTTTGTCGATTATGCCGCAGGGAAGGAGAGAAGCTCTTTCTTAAAGGAACGAGATGCTACACCCATCGTTGTGCCGTGGACCGAAGGGCTTACGCCCCTGGCCAGCATGGAAGTAATAAACGCGGAAAATTGTCCAACTATGGACTTCAGCTGCGCGAAAAACAAAAAGTCAAAAGAGTATACGGCCTTTATGAGCGTCAGTTTCGCGGTTATTTTGATAAAGCGACACGCAGCAAAGGGGTCACAGGGAGTGTTCTGCTTCAATTCCTGGAACGGCGGCTCGATAATGTTCTTTATCAGCTTGGATTCGCGTCATCGCGCAGACAGGCACGACAGTTCGTCGGACACGCCTTTGTGCGTGTCAATGATCACCGGGTGAATATCCCATCGTTTCTTGTCAAACCCAGCGATGAAATTCAAATTAAATACGCTAAAGACAGCCAAAAATTTATCCAGGAGAATATAGAGGCTTCTAAGGATAGAGCGGTTCCGGCCTGGTTAGAGGTTGACCGGACACATCTTAAAGCAAAGGTTGTTAGACTGCCGGAAAGGGAGGATATTACCTTCCCTATCAATGAGCAGTTAATCGTTGAACTTTATTCCAGATAATTACCAAGCGTAACAATATCGGAAAACATCGGAGGAGGACAATATGGGAGTGAAGTGGCGTGATTTCCAAATGCCCAAAAGGCTCGAATGTGAAGAATCCAGTTACAATGACAGATATGGCAAGTTTATTGCCGAACCCTTTGAGAAAGGGTATGGTGTTACTTTAGGAAATTCTTTAAGACGGATACTTTTATCCTCCATTGAGGGAAGCGCGATCACCTCGGTTAAATTTGATGGTGTCCAGCACGAATATTCAACGATTCCGGGTGTTATCGAATCGGTCGCGGATATTGTTTTAAACATTAAAAATGTTGTTTTAAGATCCCACTCTAAAGTGGCCAAGCCCATCTATATCAAGGCTGAAAAAAAAGGCGAGATTAAAGCCGCCGACATTATCTGTGATGAGACAATTGAAATCTTAAATCCCGCGTTACATATCGCCACTCTCTCTCGTGATGCTCATTTTCACGTGGAGATGGAAGTCGCCCGCGGGCGTGGATATGTGCCGGCGGAATTAAATAAAAAAGAGAGTTTAACCATTGGGACGATTCCCATTGATTCGATTTTTACGCCCATTATGAAGATTAATTTTAACGTGGAGAACACACGCGTGGGGCAGAGAACGGATTATGATCGTCTGATTTTTGAAATCTGGACCAACGGCGCTATCAATGCTAAGGAAGCTTTACTTTACGGCGCCAATATTTTACAAAGACACTTGGATGTCTTTGTCAGCTATGGCCAGCTTCCCGAGGAAGAAGAGGAAGAAGAAGAAATCTCAGCTGAAGAAAAAGCCCTTTATGAAAAACTGCGGCTGCCTATCTCGGAATTGGAACTCTCGGTGCGCAGTGCTAACTGTTTAAAGGAATCCAATATCAAGACTATTGCCGACTTAGTCAAAAAAACCGAAGCGGATCTGTTAAGCTTCCGTAACTTTGGCAAGAAATCTCTTACCGAAATTGGTGATCTTCTCAAAGTTATGGGCCTAAGTTTAGGCATGAAAGTTGATACCAAGAAGCTAAAGAAAAAGGAATAATATGCGACACGGAATTGCGGGAAATAGATTAAATCGTTCTTCAAGCCTGCGTAAGGCAACGATGCGCGATATCGCCAAAGCCACGCTGATTGAAGAACGAATTTGTACGACGAAGGCTAAGGCTAAAGAGGCCAGAAAACTTGTTGACAAACTTATTACTTTAGGCAAGAACGGGACCCTGGCCGACCGTCGACGGGCATTTGCCATTTTGTGCGATCACGGGCTTGTGAGCCAATTGTTTAGAGAGACAAGTTCCCGCTTTAAGAATCGCATGGGTGGTTATACGCGGATCATTTCTTTAGGGGAAAGAAGAGGCGATAATGCCCAATTGGTCCTTTTAGAGCTGACCGAGAAGAGAGAGATTATTATTTCTAAACCAAAATCTGAATCCGCGGCTAAAAAAGAAGCCTTAAAAGCACTTCCTTCTCAAGAAAAAGTAGAGCATAAAGTTGAGACAGCAAAGAAGGCATCTGATAAAGAAGTAAAGGCAGAGGATGCTTTAGTAATAACTGAAATAAAAGAACCGCCTAAGAAAGAGGCCGTCAAAATAGAACCGAAGATCCATCCTCAAGAGAAGATTCAGAAGCCCAAAGGATTTGTCGGGGGGATAAGAAGGATGTTCAATCGTAAGGTGGGTGGTGGCGGGAGTTAAAGATTAACACTTTGACCTTGAAGATCAATAGCCGAATAAAAGACGTTGAAGGTTCATCGACACTCGCCATTACGGCGCGGGCTAAAGAATTAAAGGCCCAGGGTTTTGATATTGTGAATTTTGCCGCAGGGGAGCCGGATTTTGACACGCCGGATTCCATCAAACAAGCCGCGATTAAAGCCATTGAGGCCGGGTTCACCAAATATACCCCCAGCATTGGAACAATCGAATTAAGAAAAGCAATTTCTCAGAAGCTAGAAAAAGAGAATCAGCTTAAATATACTCCCGCCCAGATAGCCGTCTCTTGCGGGGCCAAACATTCCATCTTCAATATTATCCAGATTTTGGCCGACGAGGGGGAGGAAGTCTTGATCCCCGCCCCGTACTGGGTCAGCTACCCCGAGATGGTTAAAATTGCCGGGGCCGCCTCAAAATTTATTCCCACCAGCGCTCAAACTCATTTTAAGATCACCCCCGAGCAGCTGGCTCAAAACATTACTGCGAAAACAAAAATATTAATTATCAATTCTCCTTCCAATCCAACGGGAATGCTGTATTCTAAGAATGAGCTTTCCGCGATCGCCAGAGTGTGCGTTCAGCATAATATATTCGTGATTAGTGATGAAATTTATGAGAAATTAATTTATGATACAACAGAATACTGTTCCATTGCTTCTTTAGGTAAGGATATTTATGATCTGACGATCACGGTCAATGGTGTCTCTAAGGCGTATTCGATGACGGGTTGGCGTATCGGATATTGCGCCGGGCCTCAAGAAATTATTGAATATATCAATAAATTTCAGGACCACGCCACATCGAATCCCGCCTCGATTAGTCAAATGGCGGCATTAGCGGCGCTGGGTGAATCCCAAGAGAAAGTGACAAGTATGCGCGAGGAATTTAAAAAACGACGCGACTTAATGATTTCTCTTCTTGGGGGTATCCCGCAAATAAGTTTCATCAAGCCCCAGGGCGCTTTTTACGTATTCTGCGATTTTTCAAAACTGGGGGATTCCGCGCTTCTCTCTAAAAGAATCCTCGATGAGATCAATGTGGCGGTTATCCCGGGAGATAGTTTTGGAGCCAAAGGTTTCTTACGCCTAAGTTTCGCCACTTCTCAAGAAAGAATCAAAGAAGGCTGTACCAGAATAGCCGGCTGGATAAAAAAGAATTCTAACGCCTAACCCGTTTAAACGGTCACTAAAAAGGAGCCAAAGTGGATATTAAAGAGCTTCTTAAAGCCTGTGTTCAAAGAAAAGCCTCGGACTTACACCTTACTGAACATAGTTCCCCCATATTAAGAATCGATGGGAAATTAGTTTTCTTAGAGCAGAAACCGTTAGCTAAAGAAGAATTAAAAAAAGCTATCTACGGGCTTCTCACGGACAATCAAAAAGAAAAATTTGAACGCGACCATGAATTGGATTTTTCGTTAGCGCTAGAAGGGATGGAGCGCTTTAGAGTTAATGTCCACATTCAGCGAGGATCGGTCGAGGCCGCCTTTCGGCGCATTCCGCAAGATATTCCACGGCTAGAAACTCTGGGCCTGCCTCCGGCTCTTTATGAATTTGCCAGAAAAACCCGAGGGCTTGTTTTGATTACAGGCCCGACGGGAACAGGAAAGACAACCACTCTGGCGGCGATGATCAATCTGATTAACGAAGAGCGTTCCTGCATGATCATGTGCATTGAGGATCCCATTGAATTTGTTCATACCAATAAGCAATCCGTTATTAAACAGCGGGAGGTTTACAGTGATACGCATTCGTTTGCGGAGGCCTTAAAGCGCTGTCTGCGTCAGGATCCGGATATCATTGTCGTCGGTGAAATGAGAGACTTAGAGACCATTTCCACGGCGCTGACCGCGGCGGAAACCGGGCACCTTGTTTTAGCCACGTTACATACCTCCGACGCCGCGCAGACAATTGAGCGTATTATCGACGTCTTCCCCTCGCATCAGCAGCAGCAGGTGAGGTTGCAGCTGTCCGCAGCGCTTCAGGGAATAGCCTGCCAGATTCTTCTTCCGCGCGCCGATGGTAAAGGGCGGGTTCTGGCAACGGAGATATTGGTGGCGACCCCCGCCATTCGAAATTTAATCCGTGAACAGGAAGTAGAGCAGATACCAACCTCCATTCAAACCGGGATGCAGTATGGCATGCATACCATGGATATGTGTTTAAAAATGCTTTATAAAAAAGGGCTTGTGACCTACGAAGAAGCCTTTGCCCAAGTGAAAAATGTCGAGGAGTTTAAACAACTGTTGAAAAGCTAGGACAGCATGAAACATAAAGTGACACTTTTACCCGGGGACGGGATCGGCCCGGAAGTATCGCAAGCGATGCGTACGTGTGTCGATGCCACCGGCGTCGATATTGAGTGGGAAGTGCACGACGTCGGGGAATACGCGATTAAAAAGTATGGTACCCCGCTTCCCGACGCAGCCATCGAGTCCGTTCGTAAAAATAAAGTAGCCATTAAGGGCCCGATTGTTACTCCGATTGGGACAGGGTTTCGATCGGTTAATGTCGCGTTACGTCAGGCCCTCGACCTTTATGCCTGTGTGCGTCCCTGCCGCTATTATGAGGGAACGAAGGCTGTTTCTAAAAAGGTCAATTTAGTTATTTTTCGCGAGAATACGGAAGATTTGTACGCCGGCATTGAATTTGAGCTGGGCAGCCCCGCGGCCAAACAGCTCATTAAAGAAATTAACGGCCTGCAGCCTAAAAAAATTAAAGACGATTCCGGAATTTCCATTAAACCGATTTCCGTCAGCGGCTCGAAGCGGATTGTTAAGGCGGCTTTTGAATACGCGTTAAAAAATAACCGCAAGAAAATCACCGCCGTTCACAAGGCCAATATTATGAAATTTACCGACGGGCTTTTTCTGGCCACCGCTCGGGAAGTGGCTAAAGAATATGAAGGGAAAATTCTTTTTGAAGATTGTATCGTGGATAATTTATGCATGCAGCTGGTCCAGCGGCCGGAAAATTTTGATATCCTGGCTCTTCCCAATTTATATGGCGATATTGTTTCTGATTTATGCGCCGGGCTTATCGGCGGCCTGGGGATTGCGCCGGGAGCCAATATCGGAGAAGACGCCGCCCTTTTTGAGCCTGTTCACGGCTCCGCTCCTAAATATGCCGGTCAAAATAAATGTAATCCCACAGCGACTATTCTTTCGGCGGTTCTCATGTTAAGGCATTTAAAAGAGATTGAGGCCGCGGATCGTTTAGAAAAAGCGGTCTCAGTGGTTCTCAAAGAGGGGAAAGATGTGACCTATGATCTTAAAGACAACAGAAACGATCCCACCGCCGTGGGTACGCAAGAAATGGCCGAGGCTATTTGTAAAAAGATGTAAATTCTCTTTATAAGAATTCGGTGTTACCATTAACCCCCGTGGCCTGGCCACAGGGGTTTTGTATTTAGGTAGAAATAATATGTCTTTCCAAATCAATGATTTAGGTTTAATTTCTTATTCCAAGGCGTATACTCTTCAAAAAGAGGCGGTGGAGAATCTCATTGCCGGCGGCCGCCAGGTGTTGTTTTTATGTGAGCATCCCGCGGTTATTACCTTAGGACGTATGTCTAGACAAGAGCACATCCTTTTTTCAAAGCAAGAACTTCAAAAACGCGGGATTGAGATTGTCTCTATTGACCGGGGCGGGGATGTGACCTTGCACGCGCCTGGTCAAATAGTCGCGTATCCTATCTTTAATTTGCTAGAATACGGGAAAGATTTGCATGCCTTTCTCTTTAAATTAGAGCAGGTTGCCATTGATTTATTAGCGGATTTTGGTATAGTGGCTAATAGAATTTCGGGGCGCACCGGGGTCTGGGCAGGAGAGAAAAAGATTGTCTCCATTGGCATTGGAGTCAGGAAATGGATTTCCTTTCACGGCCTGGGCCTAAATGTGAATACCGATTTGAAATTGTTTTCCGTCATTAAGCCCTGCGGGCTGGATGTGGCCATGACCTCGATGGCAGAACTACGAAGGCAACCTATTGAGATAGCAGAAGTTAAGGCAAAATTGATTAAATGTTTTGAAAAAAAATTTAATAATGAATAGTCAGAGTAACAAAACAGAAAAAATTCTCATCCCTGAGCTTGGAGAAGGCATTCGTAAGGCCATTGTCGCTTGCTGGCATTACAAGACAGGTGATCGGGTTAAAGAAGGCGATGATGTTGTGGAACTGGTCACGGATAAGGCCTCGTTTAACGTTGCGGCTGAGGGTGACGGTATTTTGGGAGATATTTTAGTAAAGGAAGGCCATGAGGCGGCCATTGGGGCTGTCTTAGGGCTCATTAACTGCGCATAATTTATGACTCCAGAACAAATAAAAAGTGTTTTGCTCATGTATATTACCAAGGTCTCCGGGCACCGGCAGGCGACGCTGGCCATTCAGGAATGCCTGCATGAAACAGATCCTTCGCTGGTTGCTCCGGCCATTAACGCCTTTGGCTATATCTATCCCCGGATGGAAAAATTCGTGCATAAGGCGTATATGAGTGTCATCAAACGGACTCCTCAGCTCTGGGATTATCTTTACGACAACCCCAAAATATTTAAACAATCCGAGGTTATAAAAAAAATTCTGCATAAAAATAGTTTTGAAAAATTAGACAGGTTATTCGCCAAGTATCATCCCCAGACGGTTGTCTGCACTCAGGCGTTTCCTTGCGGGCTCGTTGCTGATTACAAAAAAGACCGCGGCTTAAAGACCACTCTCATCGGCGTCTTAACGGATTTTGCCCCGCACTTATTCTGGATTCATGAAGGGGTAGATTACTATATCGTTCCCTCTTGCGAGGCTAAGGAACGCTTTATGATTAAAGGTGTTGCTGAAGAAAGCATCAAGGTCTATGGGATTCCTACCCGCACAAAATTTTCGCTCAAATTGGATAAAAATTTAATCGCGCGAAGCCTCGGACTCAATTGTCAAATACCTACGATTTTGATTATGGGTGGGGGGCAGGGGCTAGGGCCTATCAAGGCGATCGTAAAATCTTTGCTTAAAATTCATCTGAACTTCCAGATGGTCGTTTTAACCGGGACCAATAAAAAAATGTTCGAAAAGCTAAAAAAACATGAAGAAACCTCTCACAAAAAGATTTTGGTCTTTGGTTATATCAAAAATGTCGATGAATTAATGGAATTAGCGAGCCTGATTATTACCAAGCCCGGAGGGATGACGACCGCGGAGAGCCTGGCCAAGGGGCTGCCCATGCTCATTGTTGATCCGATCCCCGGACAGGAGATGCGCAATACGGATTTTCTTATTAAGCATGGCATCGGCATCCGGGTCGATGGCCCCCATGACGCCGTTGAAGAAGTGGAGCTCCTTTTAAAAACACCCGCGCGCCTGAAGGCGATGAGCAATGCCGCTTTGGGATTTTCTAAACCGCACGCCACGATTAATATTGTTAATTTAATTTTGGATAAAGAAGAAAAAGCTCCTGGTCCCGCTCCTCAAAATTTTTTCCCCGGCGTCACCCGTTTAGAAAAATATGTTTAAATATTATTTATACAAATTTGGGCAATTTTGTCTGCGCTGGCTGCCGCCCCTCGTGTCTTTAAAGCTGGCTCTATGTATGTCTGATCTTCATTATTATTTTTCTTTTAGAGACCGCCGGGCGGTTAATAATAATCTTCGTGTTATTGTGGGAGAAGAGGCCAATATTTCATTATTGACCAAAGAGGTCTTTAAAAATTTTGGCCGGTATCTTGTGGAATTTTTTATGATGAGAAGAATGGTCAATGAAGAATATATCAAGAAAAATATTAAAATGAAAAATTTAGAGCGTTTGGAAGAGGCCCTTAAACGAGGGAAAGGTGGAATTGTTGTCACGGCCCATCTGGGGAATTGGGAATTAGGAGCTGTGCTCTTAGGCATGCTAGGCTATCCTTTGCTTGGCATTGCCCTGCCGCATAAAGAAAGGCCCGTTAATGATTTGTTTAACCAACAGAGGCAGTTGGGCATAACGGTGGCCTCGACCCATATGGCCTTAAGAAAATGCCTGGGAACGCTTAAAAAAAATCAACTGATTGCCCTGGTCGCTGACCGTGATTTCAGTCTTCATGGGGAGCCCATGGATTTTTTGGGGCGTAAAACTCTTCTCCCCCCGGGCCCGGCGATGTTTTCTTTGATGACGGGAGCTCCGATTATTCCTACGTTTTTAATTCGGCACGAAGATAATACTTTTACTTTAACGATTGAAGAGCCGATTTATCCTCCGGCAAAGATAGAAAAAAATGAGGAGCGCCAGATTTTGCTTTCCTTGATGCGCGAATATGTTTCCGTGATCGAAGAAAAAATTCGTCTTTATCCTACCCAGTGGCTCATGTTCCGGCAGTTCTGGATTAATGATTTGCCGCGCCCGGCGAATATCTTAAGGCGCATGTTTCGTTTCAAAAGGCGAGTCATGCAAGAGCCCAAAGCCCTCGAAGAGGAGGCCGTTCAAGCGTGAACATCTGCGTTATTATCCCCGTCCACAATGAAGCCAATACCATCGGTTCTCTTGTTGAATCTCTTAAACAAAAAAACTTAGATACAGTTGTCATTGACGACGGTTCTTGCGATCTTTCAGGAATGATTGCCCGGCAAAAAGGAGCAGATGTTATCTTCCATGAAGGGAAAAAGGGGAAGGGCTCTTCACTGAAAGAAGGTTTTCAATACGCGTTAGAGAAGAATTACGAGGCGGTGATTGCGATGGATGGCGACGGCCAGCATGATCCCGGCGATATTGAGCAATTCTTAAATCTGGCCCAACAATTTCCGGTGAGCGTCATCAACGGCAGCCGGATGCGTGACCATCAAAAGATGCCGTGGGTTCGTTATCTAACCAACAAGTTTATGTCTCTTTTGATTTCCTTAAGCTGCCGGCAGTCTATTCCGGACACCCAGTGCGGCTTTCGCTATATCAGCTGTGGTATCTTAAAAGAGATCCAGCTTACATCTAACGAATTTGAGATTGAGACGGAGATTTTGATGAAGGCCGCCAAGAAAGGCTTCCGCATTTATTCCGTTCCCATCAAGACCATTTACCGCAACGAAAAAAGTAAAATCGCGCCTTTCAAAGATACCCTGCGCTTCTTTGGCTATTTTTTTAGGGAGTTGTTGAGCGGGGGAAGATAAGGGTGGAAAGCGAAGTGGGCAAGGGAACATCATTTATCCTGGAATTGCGAGCGGCAGAATGATTACACGAATTAACACTTGCACATAATCCGTGTATATGTTAAACTTTAGGCGGGAATAAGAAAAATACGGGGCCAAATGATTATTAATTTTCATTCCAGGACAGCGCAGGATATTTTTGATGGCGCGGCTTCATCGCAGGCGCGCAAGATTTCTCCTGTTTTGTGGCATAGGGTACAAAGGAAAATGGATATGCTTAACGCCGCCCTAACGTTGAATGATTTAAGGATGCCGCCCGGCAACAAATTAGAGGCCCTCAAAGGAGACTTGAAAGGGGAATTTAGTATTCGTGTCAACGACCAATACCGGCTTATTTTTGGTTTTAAAGATGGCAATGTTTATAATGTTGATATCAGAGATTACCACTAGGAGGTCTTAAAATGATACCCAAATACCGCAAACCCATTCATCCGGGAGAAATTCTTCTGAAAGAATTTCTTGAACCTATGGAGATGACCCAAGTGGCGCTGGCGCATAAAATGCATGTGCCCTTGCAGAGAATTAATTCTTTGATTAATGGTAAGCGTGATATGACTCCCGAGACAGCCATTTTGTTGGCAGATGTTCTTAAGACAAGCCCGGAATTTTGGATGAATCTGCAAATGGTTCGTGATTTAGCGTTTGCGCAGGAACTCATTCACGCTTAATTGTGATCCTAATTTATGAATTTTGAATTGCTGCGCGAGAAAATGGTGGAGGAGCAGGTGATCAAGCGCGGGATTAAAGATCCCGCCGTGATCGAGGCCATGCGCCAGGTTCCCCGTCATGGATTTGTGCCTTCAGACATTCAGGCCAATGCCTACGACGACGGACCGCTTCCCATTGGTGATGGCCAAACAATTTCTCAGCCTCTGATGGTCGCCTTGATGACCCAGGCCCTTGAGCTAGATCAAACTAAAACAGTCTTAGAAATCGGAACCGGATCCGGATATCAAACCGCCATCCTCGCGCAAATAAGTAAGAAAGTTTATACCGTCGAAAGATTGCCGGAATTAGCCCAACGCGCCCAAGATATTTTAAGCCAGCTTCATTACAAAAATATTTCCTTTGCGGTTGGTGACGGAACATTAGGATGGATTACAGAATCTTTACATTTTGATGGTATAATAGTTACGGCGGCTTCGGATAAAACGCCGCAGGCCTTATTAAGTCAGTTAAGCGTAGGGGGCCGTTTGGTGATTCCCGTGGGCCGCCGCGAGCGTCAGACGTTAACGCTTTATATCAAGACAGAGAATCAGATAAAAAAAGAAGAGCTTTGTCAGTGCGTGTTCGTTCCCTTAATTGGAGAAGGTTGATGGAGAAACACCGATTCCGTCTTTCTTTACTGGTGTCTTTTTTGATTCATTTTTTTGCTATTGCCTTTTTTTCTAGTGAAATAGGCAGGGCCTCAGTAAAGACAGAAACCAAGCCTCTAGAAGTAACCTACCAGATTGAGAAAATAGAAAAGGGAAGAGAAGCCTTCTCTAAGGATTCCCAAATAGATAAAAAGTCTCTTGAGGGGCAATCATCGCCGACTGAATCTTTCAAAAAGAAAGATCTCTTAGCTGTTCAAGGTAAAGTCGATGATCGTTTGCGGATGAGGGTTCCTTTTGAGACTCCTCAAAGACTCGACAAGTCGCCAATTGACTTTGAAAGAGAACAGAGCCGTGAGATCGTCATTCCATCTCTGACGGTTGAGAAGATGGCCAATCCCAAATACGCCCGTTACAAAGACAATATCCGCCAGAAGATAAAAGAAAAGGCGTATCAATATATTCAAAATCCGGCGTTTCAATCCGGTGAGGTTTATCTGACCTTTATTTTATTGGCGAATGGGACTTTAAAGCAGTTCAAGGTTATTGATGAGAAAACCCGGGCTAATGAATATCTGCGGGCGATCAGCTTAAAAAGTATTGAAGAGTCCAATCCTTTTCCGCCGTTTCCCGCGGACCTGAATTATCCGGAATTGACCTTTAGCGTGCCGATTTCGTTTAGAATAAAACAATAGACAATCCTTGAAGAAGATGATATTTTAAATAATAATTTTAAAAAAGGAAGAAATATGCCAGAAGACAAATATATCGATGAATCCTGGAAAGAAACGGCCTCCGAAGAAAAAGAACGTTTAGAGAAGACAGAGGGCGCTAAACACGAAGAAAATAAGGACCAGAAGCTTGAGTCCGCGGGCCAGGAGAACCTCGCAATGACGTTTCTTCATTATCTGACGAGCCTGGCCTTTCAGACGATGATTTTCTTAGGAGAGATCCCCAATCCGGCGACCAATCAGGCGGATAAAAATCTCGACCAGGCGAAACTGCTGATTGACACGCTTTTGATGTTAAGAGAAAAAACACAGGGCAATTTGTCCAAGCAGGAAAGTGACTTTTTAAACGGGTCTCTTTACGAACTGCAGATGAAATACGTCGAATTAACCAAGTAAAATAGGATGTTGGCATGAAAAAAATTTTAGTGATTCACGGCCCGAATCTCAATCTCCTGGGAGATCGGGAAAAATCCATTTACGGAAAGCAGTCGCTTAAAGAAATTAATAACCTTCTGGAAAAATTAGCCAGGACGCATAAGGTGAGCCTGCAGATCGTGCAATCCAACCACGAGGGAGAAATTGTCGACTTGATCGGGAAGGCTAAACAGGAGGGGATCAAAGCGATTTTAATTAACCCGGCCGCGTATACCCATACCAGCGTGGCGATCCGTGACGCGATTGCCGCCGTCAAAATTCCCACCGTTGAAGTGCATTTGTCCAATATTTACGCGCGGGAAGAATTCCGCCAGCATTCCTTGATCTCCGCCGTCGCCTCTGGGCAGATCAGCGGGTTCGGGGTGAACAGTTACCTTTTAGGCCTTCAAGCCGCGATTCAGTTAATTTAAGATAGAAATCCTTTGTCTCCCATGAACACACGCATACGAAAACTGATCGGGTCTTTCCAGGAATATCACATCGACGCGTTTCTAGTGACCAAGGATATTAATATCCAATACCTCACGCGCTTTCCGGCCTGCGAATCCTGGATGCTCGTTTCTCCTCAAGGGAGTTTTTATATCACGGATTTTCGTTATGTTCTCGAAGCCAAAGAAGGACTTAAAGGCGTTAAAATCTATCCGTACGCCAAATCCATTTATTCGGCGGTGGCTGAACTGGCCGGCCGTTTAAAGTTTAAGAAAATAGGCTTTGACAGCCGTCATTTAAATGTCTCCCAGTATGAAAATTTTAAAAAATCCGTTGCTCATCTAAAATTTGTAAAAGCCGACCATCTCGTTGAGCGTTTAAGGGAAATCAAAGACGCCGATGAGATCCAAAAAATCAGGCAGGCCTTAAAAATCCACGGCCAGGCCCTGCGATTTCTTAAAAAAATTATTAAACCCGGAGTTTCAGAACAGGGCGTCTTGCGTCAGCTCGAGGACTTTGTCCGGGAGCGGGGGGTGGGGTTTTCTTTTTCCCCCATTATCGCCTCGGGGCCTAATTCCTGTTATCCGCACGCGAAAGTAACCGGCCGAAAGATGCGTCTCAACGAGTCAGTCTTAGTCGATATCGGAATTGACGTGGGAGGATATAAGTCTGACTTGACACGCATTTTCTTTTTAGGTAGAATACCCGAACCTGTTGAAAGAGCATATACTTACGTTCGTCGTGCGCAACAGGAAGCGATCCAGAAAATCAGGGCGGGGATCGCGGCATCCGAGGTCGACAAGGCCGCGCGTCAGTATTTAAAAACACAAAAGTTAGATAAATTTTTTGGGCATGCCCTGGGGCATGGAGTCGGGCTTGAAATTCACGAGAGCCCGCGTTTGTCCCAAACCGACCCGGCGATTTTAAAAGAGGGAATGGTGGTCACGGTTGAGCCGGCGGTTTATATCCCCCGGCAATTTGGTATCAGAATAGAAGATATGGTTTTAGTCAAAAAAAAGAATTGTGAGGTGTTGAGTGCCAATATCGATTACTGAAATTGAAGCCGGCATAGGACTTTTGATTAACGGCGAAATATATTTGGTTTTAGATTACGACCACGTCAAGCCGGCCAAGGGAAGCGCCTTTGTCCGCATAAGGCTCAAAAGCGTTAAGACCGATAATGTGATTGAAAGAACTTTTCGCAGCGCGGAAAAGTTAGATGACGTTCCTTTAGAAGAGATCAGGATGCAGTATTTATATAGTAGCGGGGACTCCCTTCATTTAATGGACCATGCCAGCTATGAAGAAAAAGTGGTCCCGAAGAAAATTTTAGGGGATGATATTCGATTCTTGCAGGAAAATCTGGAAGTCACCTGTCTTTGTCACAAAGAGCAGGTGCTCAACGTTATTTTACCGAACTTTATTATTAGCGAGATCAAGGAATCAGAACCCGGCATAAGGGGAGATTCCTCGCGTTCGGGAACAAAACCGGCGGCCATTGATACCGGCGCAACCATTCAGGTGCCTCTTTTTATCAACATCGGGGATTCGGTTAAAATCGATACCAGAACAGGAACATATGTCGAAAGGGTCCAAAGATGAACTTAAAAGAGATTAAAGAAATTATTAATCTGATGAATGAAAATGATCTTGATGAAATTGAGGTCGAGCGCGACGGCACAAAAATTAAGCTTAAGAAATCCGCAGGGGAAGTCCCGGCCGCCGCTCAGCGGCACCCACCCGGCTATTACGTCGAAACACAACCTCTGTCCCCA
>ORJL010386906.1_pt1 | contig 63648 bp, 52 predicted proteins | sample 1779941 | NCBI WGS metagenome assembly ORJL01 (sample SAMEA104232317, study PRJEB22302) | groundwater metagenome | biome: forest; feature: aquifer; material: groundwater | place: USA | collected 2011-08-07 | depth 5.8 m | reverse complement strand
GAATCACCAATAAGGAATCACCAATAAGGAATCACCAATAAGGAATCACCAATAACGAATAACTAATGACTAATTAAGGACAAATGACTCAATCCAAAAAGTGCGCACCTGAAATGGAAGCGGTCATTCGGAATTCGGGTTTATTTCGTCATTCGTCATTAGTGATTCGTTATTCGCTATTCGTTCTTCGTTATTGGTGATTCCTTATTGGTGATTCGTGATTCGTCATTTCACCGATGGTACTCCTGAAGCGCTTTGACTTCGTATCCACGCTTTTTCAACGCCGCGATCCCGAGCGCGGCCGCCTTGGCCCCGCTGAGCGTCGTCATGATCGGCGTGTTCGTGTAAACCGCGGTGGTCCGGATTTTGACTTCGTCCGCGCGCGGGCTTTCGCCGGATGGCGTGTTGATGACGAGTTGGATCTCGCGGTTCTTGAGCAGATCAATCGCGTTCGGGCGGCCTTCGCCTAGCTTCTGAATCCGCTGAACTTTTAATCCCGCTGCTTCGAGCACCGCGGCGGTTCCGGCGGTTGAAATCAGTTCGAAGCCGAGCTCGGAAAACAGTCGCGCGACCGATGCGACTTCCTTCTTGTGATGATCGCTCACGCTCAGAAAAATCCGGCCGGACAACGGCAACGGCGCGCCTGCGGCCATTTGCGATTTGGCGTAGGCAATTCCCAGGTCGGCGTCCAATCCCATGACTTCGCCGGTCGAGCGCATTTCCGGCGAGAGCAAAATATCCTGGCCATGAAATCGGCTGAACGGGAACACGGATTCTTTCACCGCCCAGTATTTAGGCCAGCGCTCCTCCGTAAATTCGAGTTCGGCCAGCCTCTTTCCGGCCATCACTTGCGCCGCCAGCTTGGCCAGCGGCACTCCGATCGCTTTGCTGACGAACGGCACCGTTCGCGAAGCGCGCGGGTTGACTTCGAGCACGAACACCGTGTCGCCCTTGACGGCATATTGCACATTCATGAGCCCGATCACCTTCAGCTCGCGCGCCATTTGAGAGGTGTAATTGCGGATGACGTCGAGGATTTTGGCCGACAACGTGTGCGGCGGCAGGACCATGGCCGCATCGCCCGAGTGCACACCGGCGAATTCGATGTGCTCGAGAATGCCGCCAATGACCACGTGCCCCTCGCGTGATGGATCGGCAAAATGGCCAACGTCCGCGATGCAATCGACATCCACCTCGGTGGCGTCTTCGAGAAACTTATCGATGAGGACGGGCCGCTCCGGCGAGGCTTCCACCGCGAAGCGCATGTAATGCGAGAGCTCGGCTTCCGAAAAAACAATTTGCATGGCGCGACCGCCGAGCACGAAGGAAGGCCGGACCAGAATCGGATACCCGAGTTTGCTCGCCGCGGCCAGCGCTTCACTTTCATTCACGGCAATGCCGTTGGGCGGCTGGGGGATTTCCAGCTTGTTTAGCATCGCCGCGAACAGCTTTCGGTCCTCGGCAATTTCGATTCCTTGCGGCGAAGTCCCGATGATATTCACGCCGTTCTTCTGGAGGCCGAGCGCGAGGTTCAAGGGAGTTTGGCCGCCGAACTGCGCGATGGCGCCCCAGCACTTCTCGCGGTCGTAAATGTGCAAGACGTCCTCGAGCGTGAGCGGCTCGAAATAGAGCTTGTCGCTCGTGTCGTAATCGGTGGAAACGGTTTCGGGATTCGAATTGACCATGATGGTTTCGAACCCGGCCTCCTTGAGCGCGAATGCGGCATGAACGCAGCAGTAATCGAACTCGATGCCCTGCCCGATCCGGTTTGGCCCTCCGCCCAGAATCATTACCTTCCGTCTATCGGACGGCTTCACCTCGTCGTCGCCGCGATCGTAGGTCGAATAAAAATAGGGTGTATACGCTTCGAACTCTGCGGCGCAGGTATCGACCAATCGGAAGCTTGGAACCAGCCTAAGCCGGTACCGTTCCTGGCGAACTTCGTCCTCGGTGCGGCCGGTCAGATGGGCGATTTGGCGATCCGAAAAGCCGTACGATTTGGCCTTGGCTAACAGCTCAGGGTTCATGTTGTCATTCAGAGGGACGAGCCTCCGCGTTAAAAAAAGCGCGGCCCACCACAACTCGCCGCGGCAATTATCGACGACCGCCCTCCACGCAAAATCCGGCAAAGTAAGCCCGAGTCAACCCGGGTTGTCGAGCGAAGATTCCAGGAGAATTCGAGCTCGGTGGCGGAGGCAACGAAATGGATCGTTTTGCGGCGTTCCACAGCTTTCGGAGTTCCCGCTAACCATCGAGTTTCACTTGGGCCGGGGAGACCGACCGTAGCCGCGTTTTAGCCGCGGGCCCCGTGCTCCATTCGATGCGTGGCGAAGTCTCCGAGCAGTTTCAGCAGAATGATCGAACAGGTGAACAGCGGCAATCGCAGGAAAGCGGGAACCAGCCGGACGCCGAGTAACCCTGTGATCGTGACGGCTGCCATCATCGCCAGGCGTGCATAGGGCCAGAACATGAGCGCGAGGAGGCTGCTGCGCTCATACTCACGCCGGCCGATGTAATTTCGGAAAAACGAGATGCCGTGACTTACGAAAAGCGCACCCGCAGCTGGCAACACCGTGGCGCCAATCGTGAGGCCGCCATTCTCACAAGCATGTTGCCCATCGATCTTGGGGTTCATCGTTGTCTCCGGAATGAGCGTTTTCGCGCATCCGAGCTGATCCTTACGCAACGTCCACGAAAATTCACTTGTCGGACCAAACGCCCAGTTGATTTCCGGCCGGATCAATGTACTGAAAGCGGCGCCCGCCGGGAAAACTGACGATCTCTTTGGATATCTTGCCCCCGGCTTTGATGACGCGCTCCCTCGCCCCTTCCAAATCAGTTGCGAACAAAACGGCCAGAGGCGCCGCTGGTCGATGCGCCGCGTCAGCGCTGAAGCCACAAGTTATGCCGCTGGCCTTGGTGTCGGAATACGTGTCACCCCAATCCTGGAATGACCATCCGAAGGCCTCCTGGTAAAACCGCTTCACTGAAGCGAACGCTTGAGGAGACGGGGCCGGAAACTCGACATAGTCGATGTGATTGTCTCGTGGATCAGTGCTCATAAGCCGCATCATTGCCGTCGAGCAACAATTTGTCCATCAAGCTTGTCGAACGGTAGTGTCCTAATTTGGCAGGAGCGCGGCTGTGTCGCAGACCAGCCGCAGCGCTGCGACTGGTCCTTCGGACACAGTCGCGCTCCGCCATCTCAGGATTGGGACACTGCTTGTCGAACTCGTGCGAGACCGCGCATTGAATCAAACTGCGCGGGGACAAGGCGCGCTCCTGCTTCAGCGACGGTCGAGCACGTCCAGGAAACGTTTCAGTTCCGTGTCGCTATTATAAAAATGCGGGGAGATTCGGATATAACGGCGCCCTGCCCGATCGGTGCGAAGCGACGTGATGATGTTTTCCTGATCGAGCCGCTGCCAAAGCGCGGCCAGGTCCGTCTGCGGCTTGGAAAAGCTGATGATGGAACTCGAATTTTTCGGGAGGGCAGCATCATTCAACACCTCATAACCTTTCGCTTGGAGCGCCGGAATGAGCCATGCCCGCTTTCGCAGCAACTCACTTTCAATAGCGTCGATGCCAATTTCGAGCAGAAGTTCCAGCGCAGCATGAATGGCCGCGGCTCCTAAAAGATTCTGCGTTCCCGGTTCGTAACGACGCGCATCCGGGCGAAAAATCATTTGCTCTTGCGCGATATAATTTGGGCAACGCACGTTGTGCCAGCCAAGGATCGCGGGCCGGAGTTGTTCCTGAAGTTCTTTGCGGACGTAAAAAATTCCCTCGCCGCACGGGCCGAGCAGCCATTTATGCGCATCGGCAGCCAAGAAATCCAATTGTTGGGCATCGATCGGAAACGCCCCAAGAGTTTGAATGGCATCGAGGCAAAAGAGCACGTTCTTGCTCCGCAGGAACTCGCTGAGGGCAGGCAGATCGATTTTGAAGCCGCTGATAAAATGGCACGAGCCCAAGGCGGCAAGGCGGGTGCGCGCGTTGATCAACGGGCGGATTTCATCGACCGTGATTTCGCCAAGGCGAGCTGGCTTGGCCAAGCGCACCTCGACGCCGCGTTCTTGCAGTGCCAGCCAGGGATAAACGTTCGCAGGGAAATCATCGAAATGGACAATCAGATTGTCACCCGGCTTCCAGTCCAGACCGGCGGCAACGAGGCTGAGTCCAAGGGACGTTGGGCCTAGGAGCGCGATTTCTTCCGGCTTTGCACTGAGCAACCGCGCCGCCATTCCACGCGTCTCGGGCAGACGGTGGGCGGGCCATAACGTTTCTTGATCGCCTTGTGTGGCGAGTTCCGCGTAATCACGCACGGCCGCGGCGACGCGGCGAGGCAATGGACAAACGCCGGCGTGGCCTAAAAACACCTTATCGCGCGCAACAGGAAATTCGTGGCGGCGGAGCTCTTCGTTCGAGAGGATTTCAGCGAGCTTCATAGCGAGCAGCTTCAAAACTGCTGCAACATGTCACCGTAGTAGCCGCTCCAGAAGCTCACGATTTTGCAGGCCACGACCAAGAGGATGGCGACATAAACCAAGCGAGGCGCCCATTCGGCCACGAGCCGCAACTTGCGAGTGGCCTCCTCCTGGTAATGATCGGTCAACCGCCGCAAGGTTTGGTCAATCTGCCCGCTGATTTCGCCCGTGCTGTACAGGCTCGAAAATAATTCCGGGAAGGCGTTGCTTGCGCGGATGAGTTCTGCCGGAGTTTGGCCTTCTTCGAGCCCGGGCCGCCAGCTTCCCACCGCGCGGTGCAGGGCAACGGAGCCGCTCGATGCGGCGGCCAATTCCCAGGCGTGGATGACGGGCACTCCCGCATTCAGCAATCCTTCCAAAGCTGCGGAAAGCCGGGCCAACGCGAGCGTCCGCCGCGCCGACCCTATTAAAGGAATGCGATGCAGCAGCGTCTCGATCGTGAAGCGCCAATACTCTCCATGCCGGCTTTGGCAGGCATAAATCAGCGAGAAGATGCCGCCGTAGAGAATTCCGAAGACGGTGAGTTTCTGAACCAGAAACAGGGCCACGCGCCCTTGCCAAACGAACCCGGTGAGCAGGGGCAGAGGGAAAATCACGAGGGCCAAGTGAACGATGAACAGCGGATAGAGCAAGTCTCCCATAACCTTGCGGGCCAGCTGGGCGCGCTCCTCATAAAATCGGGCCAGCAACCGAAAGGAAGCGTCGAGCCGGCCGCTTTGTTCTCCAGCTTCGATCAGGGCCAGATCGAATGATGGGAGCCAATCACCGAGCCGGGCGAGAGCTTCGGCAAGGTTAAGATTGTGGCTTAAGCCTTCGAGCGCGCGGACGATTGGTTTGCGCAGGGCCCTGCTGGGCGGGTGTTGCGCGAGCGTTTCGAGAGCTTTGATCAGGGAGACGCCAGCCGTGAGCATCGAGGCGAGTTGATGATAGAACTCGGCTTGTTGCGCAAGCTGCCGGGGCGTGATGAGGAGCGGCATAGCTTCGGCCGCTCGGAAGAAATCAAGTCAAGGACCGATCGAGACTGGTTTTGAGATCCCGCTTGCTGCGGAACCCAACGATTTGTTCTTCCACTTGGCCGTTTTTAAAAAGGAGCAAGGTCGGAATCGCGCGAATGCCATGTTGCGCAGCCAGCCCTTGGAAATCATCGATGTTTACTTTGCCGATCTTGATGCGGCCATCGTACTCGGCGGCGAGTTCATCCAGAATCGGCCCGACCATTTTGCACGGGCCGCACCATTCGGCCCAGAAATCGACTAAAACCGGAGTGCTCGATTTGAGCACTTCCTCAGCGAAATTCGTGTCAGTGAGATGAACGATATTGGCAGCTGCCATAAGAGAATTCCGTAAAGCGTGAGAGATCAGTTTGCCGGCTAGCCCCCTCCCCTCTGGTTTGCTCTAAAGGAGGAACAGCAAGCGAACCACCGCGGCGATCGTGACGAGGGCGGCGACGACGGCTAATCCTGTGTCAATTCCACTCACCGCAGCAGGCCGAGCGACTGGACGCGGAGCGACGGGGGCGCGCGGAGCCGCCGGCGCAGCCGTGACCGTTTTGGGAGCGGCTGCGGCAGTTGCTGGAGCCGCGGCTGGAGCTGCGGAAGCAACGGCGACAGCGGTTGGAGCCGCGGCAGCCGGTTTGGCGGCAGCAACCGCGGAGGGCGCCGGGATTTTGATGGTAGGCGCGGCCGTGGGTTTTGGAGGCAAATTGATCCGGACGGTTTCCTTTTTCGGTTGAACCTTGCCGGAGTCAGAAGGCTTCGGCGGAGCCGCGGCCGCGGGAGTGATTGGCGGCATCGGATTCGGATTATTCGGAGTAATGTCAGCCATAGGTTCTAGGGCTCAAGCTAAGAGTGTGGTTGTGGCGTGTCAATCGCTTTTGAGGGACAAAAAAAAGGCCGGTGGTTTGGAACACCGGCCTGATGAAGAAGAAAGGCTTAGCGATCGCGACGGCTCTCGCGTGGCGCACTCTCGCGGCCGCGGAACCCTCCCGGTCTGGGAGCGCGTTCCTCGCGGGGCCGAGCGATGTTGACGGTTAAGGTGCGGCCTTGGAATTCCTTGTTATGGAACATTTCAACGGCCCGGTTGGCTTCTTCTGCAGAGGAGAGTTCAACGAAAGCAAAGCCGCGGGATTTGCCTGTGAACTTGTCTAACATAACGCTGACTGAAGTGACAACACCTGCCTGGGAAAAATACTCCTGGAGGTCCTGTTCCATCGTCCGGTAAGCGAGATTACCGACGAAGAGTCTAGCTGCATTCATACTGGGATTGGTTGGTTCCGCTCAAAAACCGAGAGGGGAGATTCTGCACCCGCAGGAATCGAATTGTCAGCTTGTTGTCGGACAATCTGTCATAAAAAGACATTTCTCGTTTTTTTGCGCAGGGGATTTCAGAGTAGCAAACGGACCTGTCTAGTCAACGAGAGAATCGCCCGTTTTTCAGGGTTTTCCAGCGTTACGACCGTAGATTAGAGGGTTTGAGCTTCCAATACTTCAGAGATGATTCGTTCGACGTTTGCCATCTGAAAGGGCTTCCGCAAATGAGGATTGCCGGTCGATTCCAAAAAGCTCTGCGTTTCTTCATTCACAACATCGCCCGTCAAGAAAATGATTCTGCGCGCCAGTTCCGGATGGCGCTGCGTTGCGGTTTGGAAAAACTTCTGTCCGTCCATGACGGGCATCCGATAGTCCGAGAGGATCAGATCGAAATGATGCTGCTCGATCAGTTCGAGCGCTTGCAGTGCGGAATTACAAAGGAAGGTTTCATAACCGAGTATTCCCAAAATCTCGCCTAACAGCTCCGCCAGCGAACGCTCATCATCCAAAACCAATATCTTGATGCCGCGCGTTTTGGTTTTCTCCCCGCCACTCCGCCACGGTTCAGGTTGCGGCGCCGGCGCTGGATTGGCTGCGGCGTGCCCCACCGGCAATTCCAAAACGAAACCGGCCCCGCCTTCCGCTGAGGTTTGATAGTAAATCCGGCCTTGATGGTCGGACATAATGCTGTGCGCGATCGACAGGCCGAGCCCGGTGCCTGTGCCCACCTCTTTGGTCGTGAAGAATGGCTCGAAGATATGCGGCACAATCTCGCTGGGCACGCCCGGCCCGTTGTCTTCCACCGAGATGCACAACGTGCCGTCCTTCTGGCTGGTGGTGATGCTGATCCGGCGGGGCGGCGGCATTTTGGCCAGCGCGTGCATCGAGTTGTTCAGCAGATTGACGATCACTTGCTGGAACTGATCGGGATCAGCCTGCGTCACTGCCAAATCCGAGCGCAAATTCAGCCGCAGCTCGATCCCTGAACTCTGAAGTTCGAATGTCCGCAAGTCGACCACTCGGCGGATGAGCTCGTTGAAATCGACCGCTTCGCGATGGACCGGTTGTTCGCGCGCGAAGGAAAGAAAGTTCGTCACCAGCTTGACGGCACGGTTGCTTTCGTGCGCCACTTTTTCAAGGTCGGTTCTGGTCTGCGCGGGCAACTCGTGCCGGGAAAGGATCAGCTCGAGGTACCCTTTCACGACCGCGAGCGGGTTGTTCAACTCGTGCGCGATTCCCGAGATCATTTTGCCCAGCGCGGATAGCTTCTCCGCTTGCCTGAGCTGCTGCTCGAGCCTGCTCTTCTCGGTCATTTCCCGGATAAAAAATTGGAACGCGGGATTGCCCTGAAAGCTGATCGGAGCGCCGTCGACTTCCACTGGCGTTGCGCCACCGTCGCGGCGAACGAGATTGAATTGCCGGCGCCGCTGGATCAGATCGAACCAGGCCCGGCCGTTTTCTGGAGCCTTCTCATGCTCCGCGTTGATGCCACAAAACGCGGAAAAAATCTGCCCTGAATCGGCGCCATCGAGGCCGAGCAAGCGGCGCGCGGTTTGATTCGTTTCCACAATTTCCAAATCGTCCGCCCGCGCGATGAGAATCCCTTCACTCGCCTGATCGAACAAACTGCGATAACGCTCCTCGGTCGATTGAACGCGCGTCCGCAACAGCTCGCTTTCAGATTTCTGCGACTGGAACCGTTCGAGGTTCAAACGGCTGGCCAATCTGACTTCTTCGAGGACCAACACAATCATGCTGACGGCGATGAAGAGCTGCAGGACAGCGGAGATGAAATAGGCGGAAGAAATCAAACTCCCCGAAAGCTGCAGGAAGGGAAAACTCGCGAGGTACACGCCCCAAAGAAAAAAGCCGACTGCGAGCAAGCCTGCGCCGAGCCATTGATGGCGTTGTTCCAACCGAAAGAAGCACCAACCGCTCAGCCCGCTCGCAAACGCCATCATCGAGAAGACGGGCAGCTGGAGCCAGAACGCGGAATTGAGTTGGAATGAGGCAAGATAACTCCAGACCCCGAGGAATCCGATGAACAACCCAAACAACCGCTGGCGCGCCCGGAGCTTCAGAAAGCGCGTGGCGCCCCAGAGCAGGAACGTCGCGGAGGTCCCCACACACCATTGCTTCATCATCGCGAGCCAGCGGTTGTGCGTTTGCTCGGGAAACGAGATGCACAACGTCAGCCACAGCGCGTAAAAAAGCCAAGCGGCCGTCCAGATGGTGAAGTACCGCCGCCGCGTGTACCGGTTGAGATAAGAGAAGAGGCCGACTAACACCCAAACGCTAAGAAGCGAAACCAACAGCGCCGGCTTTAGATATTCGTAAGGAAGATCGAAAATAAAACCGGCTTCGTCGTTCACGCAAGACGTTTATGCCAGTTTCTGGGCGGAAATCAAATTCAGCCCCGCCGCTCTTGGGAAGTCCGCCGAGCGTCAAGCTCTTAATTCCGCGGCATGGATTCGGATTGGGAAGCCAAGGCCAAACCGGACTTCGGGAGCGTTTTCGAGGCGGTCAGCCGTTGGTCGCGTTCAAACTCGGGCCGCAAAACGGTTTTCACGAGACGCTTCAACCCTGCATCAAACTTGAACTCGGTGACTGAATTCCAATCTTCATGAAGCGATTTCGCCACGGCCGAAGCAATCGCCGGCAACTCCTCACCGCAGTGGATAGTCCGACGAAAACAGCCGCGATTGTTGAAATCGAGGTAAGTCTGTGTCTCCTTCACATAACAGACGACGTGCACGACATGCTTCGTCCGCACTGTCACCAGCCGAGTCGTGTAGCCTTTCTCCCGGAGGACCATATCCGCCAGCGTGGCGTAGTCGTCGCAGTCTCCCGATTGCGTGGCTAAAAAAATCTCGGGCGGCTGGACCGCGGCCCTGTATTCATATCGGAAGTTCGAAAAAAACGATGCGAAATGCTGCGGGGTGAGATTCGAATCATTCCGGAGATCACCGAGCGTAATGGCTCCGGAAGAGCAAATAAAAATGGAAATCATCCCGAGGAAGGTGAGCCAGCGCGTGGCAGGGCGGCATTCGTGCATGCGCTGCTTAGCAACGCCAATGCCAACGCACGCCAGTCGCGGTGCGCCACAAAAATGAGCCCTTTACTGTTTGCCGTTCAAACAAAGGTTCCGGTTTTCTGTCCTGATTTAAGGCAAAGCTCCGATCATCGAGTGGCTTCGAGGAAAAACACGAAGAGCGGGCGCGCCAACCTCGGCCAAGCCTTGACTGTGGACGCTGCCCACGGTTGAAACAACAACCACTGCAGCACAGCGGCCCAGTAGAGCCGGCGGCGAAATGCCTGGTCCATTGCGTCAGCGGCGCGGGCGGCAGTCTGATCCCAGTTCCATTCCCCTCGGCAATATTTCAGCAACGCGTGGGCGGCGATCTCCGCCGATTCAAAGGCGATCGACATTCCATTCCCGGTCACTGGCGGGATCATGCCCAAAGCGTCTCCCACACGAATCTCCCGGGGATCCGCTCGAAAGGATCTCTCGAAAGAAAAGCCAGCCACGGCGCAAAAGGTGGCGCCATCAAACTCGCCGTGTTCGAGTTTGTCGCGCAACAACGTCCCCGGGCCTCCTTTTAAGACGTCTTGCCATTGCTTTGCCAGCTCAGGCCAGGCTTCTTTGCGCCGAAAAAGCCCGCAGACATTCGCTCGACCGTTGGGCAATCCGCAAATCCCAACATATCCATTCGGACGGCAGTGCAATTCCAAGTCCGATTCGAGGTGGATGCCGGAGATGTGCGCTTTGATTCCGAACCAGCGCCATTGGCCAGGCGAGCCGCTAACCCTGCGGCCAGCAGCTCTCACTACGCCTGTGCTCCGGAAATCTTCCTTCCAACGGGTTTGCAAGAGAAGCTGACCACCCGCGGCCTCAAATTGCTTCGCCAAGGAGTCATCTAAATTCCAGCGCGGGATCACAACCGCTGGTTCGCGCAAATGCGACGAAAACCAACGCGCCCGTTCATCGAAAAACACGACGGTCTCCGCCAGCCCACTCGATGAGTGCGCCCAGCGCTCGGTCACGCCGAGTCGTTTCAAAATGCTCACGCCGCGACCGCTGATGAACTCACCACAGACGCGATGGCGCGGGTAGGCGCCGGATTCGATGACGCGCACAGGGATGTTTTCCGACCGGAGGACGATGCCTAAGGCAAGGCCGGCCAAACCTCCCCCCACGATCGTGATCGGTTGGGTCATAAACCTGGCCCACGGATCGCCGAGAACGCGTGCGTGGCAAAACCGGCTTTCGTTTCGGAGATTTTCCAGCCTGTTCCCTCGGGCCAATGCGTCGCAATCTCGTTGGCTTTGAATCCGGCGCGAATGCTCGCCAGCGCGTCATGGCGAGTCACTCGATTGCATCCGAGCAAACCCAAAAATCGGCACGTGAGCAGGCTCCACTGCGATCGAGTTGGTTCGGTGGCGATAAAGATTTCTGTTCGAGCGGCCACAAGGGCCAGCAACTCTTTCAGTTCTTCGGAATGGAAATGGTGCAGAAACAGGTTCGCGACCATCGCGATCGCGCGGGATGGAAACGACTGGAGGAAGGCGAAAACATCGGCCTGAACAAATTCAGCCTCCCACCCCAACGCGCGAATCTGGTCTGGCAATTCCGAGGCCACGGCCTTTTGACGGTCGACCAGATAAACTTTGCCGCCGTCGCGAATTGAAAGGGTTGGCAGCACCTTGCAGATGAATGTCCCGTCCCCTGCTCCAAGTTCGACCAGGCAAATTGGCGAACCGATTCGCCGCGCCGCTAACGCCTGGCGCAACAGCCCGCTCACAATGCGCGGATTGCCCATCCACGAATTGAGGCGTTGCAGGTCGCGGCGGGATCGCAGGGCGTCTGGATCTTGCGCTGGCAAATGGTCGAGCAGCTCACGTTCAACGATTCTATCCATGGAAACTCAACTGACGTGCAAGAGAGCGCCGTAACAGCTGAAACCAGCGCCGAACGAGGTCATCCACCAATAACCGCCTGGCGCGCCGGATTCCAACGCGGCGCGCAAAACAAATAAGACGGACGAGCTGCTCAAGTTGCCGAACCGCCGCAGAATATCGCTGCTCCAGACCAAGTCCGCATCGCTCAATTCGAGCCGGGCCTTCAGGGCGCTCAAGACGTTCCGGCCGCCTGCGTGAAGAATCCAAGCTGAGAGAGCTTGTTTCTGGACTGTGGTCGCCGCGAGAGTTTCGGCTAAAACTTTTTCAACATGCGCCGCGGCCAACTCAGGAACGCTCAAGGATAAAATATTCCGGAGCATGCCGCCTCGTGTTTCGAATCGCAACAGCTCGCGATCAGCGGCAGATAACAAAGCCCGGCAAGTTTCCCAGCGCACTTTGCGCCGTGCTTTCCCTGAATCGTTCGAACAAACGGCCGCGGCGGCGCCATCGCCAAACAAACAAGCGCTGACCAGAACCCCAGGATCGTTGTCCAAATAAAAAGCGGCGCTGCAAACTTCGACGCAGATCGTCAAAACGTTTTCGGCCCGGCCGGCCGCGAGCAAAGCCTCAGCAGTGCGCAAATTGGGAATGGCGGCGCCGCAGCCTTGGCCGACGAGGTCGAGCGCAAAAATATCCGTCCGCAAACCGAGGCGCTCGTTGAGGTAGCTCGTCAGTCCGGGGCAAAGATAACCAGTGCAGGTGCTGATCAGCAGGGCATCAACACGCCCCACATCGATCTCTGCGGAATGGAGCGCTTCCCGAGCGGCCGCTTCAGCCAAGGCCGGGGCATGCTCGGCGAACCGCTGGTGGCACGTGTCAGGGTCGAGATTGAAGGCTTGTTCGAGCGAGCTCAGCGCCAGATGCCGGCATTCAATCCCGTTTTGGCCGAGCAGAATTTTTTTTAGCAACGATTTCGATCGGCCATCTAATTCGGAAAACTTCCTGGAACGGATGAGAACCTCCCAACACTCCGCTTGCGTATAGCACCGCGGCGGCGTGGCGCCGCCTAACCCAGCGATGAACATGCCGCAGTGTAGCCTAAGTCAGGCGAAAGACAAAGAGACTGGAATGCCACCTTCCCACGATCGGAACCATGCACATTATCTTGCTCATGCTCTCGCTCTTGATCCTGCTCTTGTTCCCCAAATCCATCGAGCAAGAGCAAGAGCATGATCAAGGGCAAGAGAGCTGTTCCTCGCTGCGCTTTCTCCGGTTCAGGAAAAAGTCCGGGGTGCATGCTCTTTGCCGGCTCGTCAGTAGCCTCGCCCCACCGGATGCATTTGCTGCATTGCGGCGGCGCAGGCAGGGCGAGCGAACTCGCGAGCCGCAGGGTTCATGCAAAGAAATAGGCTCGCCCAACGCGCTTGACGGACGGGGGACCACTCCCCCAGGATTCCAACCATGCCAACCCGTCAGCTTCTTCTCGTCGTATTTTTATTCGGACATTTGCTCTCCGCTGGTGCTGCAGAAAACCGGTTCCTTTACATCAGCACACCAGACGGCGCCCAAGAGGGCGGCCGATCTGGAAACGGCATTCTGATTTTCAACATGGATGACGGGTTTCGCTTCGTCCGTCGCATTCAGATCGACCATTTCAAAGAAGGAATCCGCGGTTTTACCGGCCACGCCAAAACACATCGCATTTATTATTCGACCACCAGCCGCCGGCTCGGCTGTTTCGACGTAGAAACCGATCGCGTGCTCTGGGAGCATTTATATCCGCTCGGATGTGACCGCTCCTCCGTCAGCGGGGATGGCAGCAAGATTTACGTTCCAACCGGCTGGTGGTATGGCGGCACTAACAGTGGCGTGATGGTGGTGGACAGCGCGAGCGGCACGTTGTTGAAGCAAATCACAGCCGGAGTCCACGCCCACAACACGATCACCAGCCTGGATGGCCGGTATCTCTTTCTCGGCGGAGAAACGAATCTGTTCGTGTTCGACCAAAAAGATGACGCACTGGCGCGAACGATCTCGGGCGTCGGTGAGGCGGGAGTTTTTCCGTTCACAGTCGACCGGCAAAACCGCCTGGCCTACATCTGTCTTGGCAAGCACGTCGGTTTTGACGTGGTTAACCTTCGGACAGGGGCAAAGTTATATCGAGTGTTCGCAACGGAAAACCCAATCCCGCACAGAACCCATGGCGCCGGGTTGACGCCCGACGAGCGGGAGCTCTGGATTAGCGACCAAGACGGAAAACGGTTGTTCATTTTCGACGCAACGCAGATGCCTCCGAAGCAAGTCGGCGAAGTCCCGTTAAGCGCGGGAGGCCACGGCTGGGTCTGCTTCTCATTGGATGGAAAATACGCGCTCTCGCACACTCCGGACGTCATCGACGTGCAAACCAGGAAAGTCATCGCCACGCTTGAGGATGAAACCGGCAAGCCCGTCAGCAGCTCGAAGTTTCTCGAGGTCCATCTCCGCGACGGCAAAGTCGTTGAGATGGGCAACGAATTCGGTTTGGGCCGCCGCCTTGCGAAGGCGCGTAGCGGCAGGTTTTGAACCGATCAGATTCCTGGGTTGTAGCGATGGCTGGCGCCGCCGGGAAGGCTGTCCGGCCAAATCCCGCCTGCGCGTAATGGATCTCCGAGCGCTTGGAAAACCTGCAACAGCATCTCCGGCGTCGGGGGCTTCACCAGATATCCGCTGGCCCCGAGTTCGCGGGCGCGGGACAAATCGCACGGTTCCAGTGATGACGTCAGAACGATAACGGCAGGGGCTTTTCCAGCGCGATTCGTTCTGAGCCACAGCAAGACCTCAAACCCACTCTGATAGGGAAGCTTTAAATCCAGGAAAATGAGATTCGGCATGGGATGCATTGCGCGGTCGACGAATGGCTCCATCCCCGCGAGATAATCAATCGCTTGCTGACCGTCGTTTACGACAACTAACGGCAACTCGAAGCCAGCCCGCCGCAAGGCGCGCTGCACAAAGAAGACATCGTCATCATTGTCTTCGACAATCAAAATGGATGAGACCGCCTCTTTCACAACCGAATCGGTTCGCTTCTTGAGAAAGGAAAGACCTTGACCGAATTGGGCCCCCTCATCGGCCTTTCGCGCTCATCGGGCATTCTGCGCGTTTGCGGCCGATGGAAAATCAGGGACAAGCCCGATTTCGAGATGAGTGATCTTCCGAGCAACGCTGAGCGTAGCACCGAACACAGCACGATGATCTAAATTGAAACCAGCTTTCACTTAGAATCCTTGCGCGGAATGACACTAATCTCGCCGTTGCGTTCGATGGTGGCCAATTGGACCTCACGTGGATCGGCTATTTGCCCCTCCAAGCGCAACTCCTCCAAGAGATCGGTTTCGGTCAAACCCCCTTTCCGGAACCAAGATCGTGCCAAAAAACCGCGCCTGTCAAATCGGGCCGAGATCCTAAAACCCAAGCGCGGAGGATTTTTACTTGGGGCTAACGGAAGATTCGGACACTATTTTTCGTCATGGCGTTGGGCATCGCAGACGAATCACCCAAACCTCCAGCGGTGTCGAACACGTGGGAGTGGAGCTGCGGCCGGTTCGCCTTTGCGTTGGCTGCTTTTCTTGTCGTCTCATTCCCGTCCGTGCTGCTCGGCCGCCAAAGTTTTTTTTATCGGGATTATGGAGTTTTGGCTTACCCAGCGGTCTTCTTTCATCGCGAGAGTTTTTGGCGTGGAGAGATTCCATTTTGGAATCCGTACACGAATTGCGGCGTGCCGTTTCTCGCGCAATGGGGAACGATGGCGCTCTACCCGTTTTCATTGTTTTATCTCGTGCTGCCCATCCCCTGGGCGCTGAATTTCTTCTGTCTCGCGCATTTGTTCCTGGCGGGCCTTGGAATGCGGCAACTCGTCTTTTCCTGGACGGGAAAACCATTCGCTGCCGCGGTCGCAGGGACGGTCTTTGTTTTTAATGGCGTCACGTTCTCCAGCCTGCTTTGGCCGAACTATTGCGTGGCGCTCGGCTGGATGCCATGGGTGATATGGTCGGTCGAACGAGCCGTGCGCCGAGGCGGGCTGGCCACTGCGCTCGCGGTGACGTTGGCGACCTTGCAAATGCTCGCAGGAGTGCCGGAGATCGTTCTATTAACCTGGGTCGCTCTCGCTGGAATTTGGGCCCGCCTCGTTTGGCTCGCAGACCCGCCGCGGAGGACGTGCGCCCTTCGATTGGGGATTATTCTGGCCTTTGTAAGCGGTTTGGTTGCGGTGCAACTGCTCCCGTTTCTTCAACTCCTGCACGCCTCTCAACGGACTGCAAATTTTGCCACCGCCAAATGGGCGATGCCCTTGAGCGGTTTGGCTAACCTTATCTTTCCTCTCTTCCGCTCTTTTCTGACGCCGCAGGGGGTCTATTTCCAAATCGGCCAGGAGTTTTTCTCGTCAACCTATTTAGGAATCGGAGCGGTGGCCGCCGCTCTCCTCGCCGTGCAAGGACATCGTCCGGCGCGGCTAAAGTATTTAATTGTGCTTTGCGTGTTCTGTCTCGTCCTGGCCCTCGGCGACAATGGATTTATTTATTCCTGGCTTCGAAAAGCGTTTCCGGTGCTCGGCGTCGCCCGTTACCCGATAAAGTTTTTAATTTTGCCGGCGTTCCTCTTCCCGATTTTCGCCGCATATGGCTTGAGTTGGGTTCAGGAATGCGAATCCCAGGAACGGTTCCGGCGCGTTCTCTCCAGGTCCTATGCGGCCCTGATCCTTGGGCTCGGCGGTTTGCTCGTCTATTCCTGGCGGCGCCCACTGCCTGCGGACCCGTGGCCGGCGATTTGGAAAAACAGCTCGGTGCGCGCGGTCTTTCTTACCCTGTTCATCGGCGGACTTTACTCCTGGAAAACACGCCTAGCCCGGGCTTCAACCAATTCAGGAACCCAAGATCACCGCCTTCAAGTTTTTGTGGAGGTCGGTTTGCTCGGGCTGCTCGCGGCCGACATCCTCACGCATGTTCCTTTGCAAAACCCGACCCTACCGACCGACGCCTTAGCGCCGGGTCTCTGGCCACTCACGCAAAAGATTTCGGCGCCGGAGCTCGGAGAAGGTCGCGCCTTCATTACGCCTCGCGCGGAAGAAAGCCTGTTGATGAGTCCGGTTGCTGATAGGCACCGCGACTTCCTGGGCAAACGTCTGGCACTCTGGTCGAATCTAAACCTGCTCGACAGTATCGCGAAGGTGAATGGGTCCGCGACGTTGGTGACTGCTCGGGAAAAGCAGATCGAAAACCTGCTCTATGGGACCAACAACTTGCCTGCGACAAACCTCCTCAATTTTCTCGGCGTCACTGTTCAAACGGCGCCGCGCACGATTGTGGAATGGTCTTCACGAGGCGGGGCGCGTCCGATCGTCACGGCCGGTCAAGCGCCTCTCTTCCGGAGCGACGAGGAGATCCTCCGCGCTTTGAGCAGTGCTGACTTTAATCCCGCGCAACAGGTCTACTTAAGCCTTAAGGATCAGCACGAGGTCGCCGCAAAGGCAACGGAAACCAAAATCACCCGCCTGCGCTTTAGGCCAAACCGGATTGAATTTGAAATTGAAGCAGCGGGCCCAAGCATAGCCGTCGTTGCCCAGAGCTTTTACCCATCTTGGAGAGCGAAGGTTGATTTGAAATCCGTTCCGATCTGGCCTGCGAATCACGCGTTTCAAGCCATCGAAGTTCCGCCCGGCAAACATCGAGTCACGCTGACGTATCACGATTCCGCCTGGATCGCTGGGGCATGGATCAGCGGACTGTCAGCACTGTTCGGAACCGCGCTTTTAATTTGGCAAGCGCGGCGGTCCGTCGTCTCCAGAGTGAGTTAACCAGAACCGGACCCCCGCCTGGCTTTGAGCTCTTCGATTTGCCTCTGGAGCCCTTGGGGGTTGGGAGAGCGAGCTCGCGCCATGTCGAGGTACTCGATTGCTTTATCGAGGTGATTTGTTTTCCCCTCGAGCAAAGCCAAATGAATGGTGATTTGTAAAAAGGCCAGGTTGTCCAGTTCGGCTTTGGCCTGTTCCCGTTTAAGAAGTTTCTTTAAGGCCAGCTCCCAGAGGTTTCGCGCCCGATCCGGGTCATGACGGTTTTCATAATACAAGCGGCCTAACTCAAACAGAATCGCATGGCTGTCCGGGTTCTCGCGCCATCCTTCCCTCAGGATTTCGAGAGCCTCGTCGGGCTTATTGATTCTGGTTCTGAGCCAATAGGAAGCCACGACATACGTTTCCACGCGATGCGGGTCCAGTTTCGCGGATAAACGCAACCATGGCAGAATCTCTCGAGTGTCGCCTGTCTCGTCCGCGTGGGCGTGGGCAGAGGGGAAAAAGTGCCGTCCAAAGCCATCGATCCAATCGCGAGGTTTGCCAAGGAATTCCGATTTGCGTTCTTCTTCCGCAGAGTGCTCGCCCGTCCCGAGCTCAACCATGTGCGAGGGTTCTTTCGATGGTTGCTGGTCAAAAATGGTGGGATAATAGCCATCGTGAAAGTAAACGTCCGCTTTGATGAAGGATTGATTCGCGAAAACCCGCCGCGTGTCGCCCAACAGGATTTCCAAAACACCGCCGGCGCTTTCCGCACCAGGTTTGTTCTGCTGCGCTCGCTCGAGCCCCGCAGCCAGCGCGAAGCATGTTGCAAAGAGAATAGCGATGAGAGAGAAGCCGCGCGCCATAATCAGTTTAGTGGCTTTCTCCTGAAAAGGAGCCATGACCCAATCAGAAACATGATCGCGTAGGCCAGGCCGTAAACCGTCGCCAGCCCCGCAAACCACCAGCCCACCGGTTCCGAGCTGTGAATCACCCGCGCCCGCACATCGAAGAATTCCAGATGCGGAATGGCGAAATAAATTGCGTAGAGAATGGATTGTCCTGGTTCCTGCATTTGGAGGGCGACTTTATTCAAGTGGCGGCCCAGAAATAAAATCCCGAGCGCCACGATGAAGCAAATGGTGCCGTTCGAAGAAGGAGCGGTGAACACGAGCGATCCACACAACGTCATTGCCACGATGATCGCCAACAGCACCCAATGCAGCCAAAGGGCCTGCAAATAAACCATCCATTCCCAGTGCCGTTCCCGAGAGCCGCTGATCACGCTGAAGAATGAGTAAAAGACGAACAGCGCAAGGCCCGTGGCCAGCCAGCAGCCCAAGAATTTTCCGAGCACAACCTCGCCTCGACTTACGGGCTTGGCGAGCAGGGGAAAGATCGTTCGATTCTCCCGTTCCGCAGGGATTTGCTTGGCAGCGGTGGCGATGGCGATGAAGAGAGCGGAAATCCAGATGAGCAGGAGCGAGATTTCTTTTAGGTACCGAGCCGCGTTGTCATCCTTGAAAAAAATTTGCGAGCCCATCAACAAGGTGATCAAGGCGGTGATCACGAACAGCACATAGAAATCTTTTTTGCGATAGAGTTCTTTGACCACGATGGTTGAGAGCGCGAGGATCACGGTCATAAGATTCGAAAAATGGTTATGAACTGGTTGCTGGAAACAAAACCGAATCCTTCCGCGCTTCGACGGGTTGATACCCTATGATCCGCAGGAAAATCTGCTCGAGGTTGGCCTGGTATTCTTTGAGCAGGTCAGAAATCCGCCCCTCGACCTTGAGTTGCCCTTCCTTCAGAATGGCCACACGATCGCAAACAGTTTCAACTTCGCCCAGTTCGTGGGAAGAGAAGAATACGGTCTTGCCCTCATTTTTCAGTCGTTGAATGATCTCGCGGACCTTCATCCTTCCTATTGGATCGAGGCCGCTGGTTGGCTCGTCGAAGATCAAAAGCTCCGGATTATTAATGAGAGCTTGGGCTAACCCGGCCCGCTGCTGCATTCCTTTCGAGTACGTTTTAATCGGCCGCCTGCGAGCGGCTTCCAACTCCACGAGCTTCAAAATGAAGTCGATCCGGCGCTCCAACTCGGCGGAAGGGATTCGAAAGATACGGCCATAAAACCGGAGCAGCTCTTCTGCGGTGAGAAATTTGTAATAATACGTTTGCTCAGGAAGGTAACCGATGCGTTGCCGCGCGATGGGCCGGCGCACATCCACGCCGAAAATCGAGGCTGAACCGCTCGTCGCGGGAACAAAGCCGAGCAACACATTCATGGTGGTGGTTTTCCCTGCTCCATTCGGACCCAAGAAACCAAAGACCTCCCCTTCACCTATCGCCAAATTCAGCCCCTGAAGCGCGACCTTGGGCCCGCCCTGCCGGAATTCGCGGTTTGGATATTCCACCCGAAGATTCTCAATTTTTAAAACTGATGACATTGTGAAATGCGAAAAACATCTCCAAGAAAACATTGCCGGGCGGGAGAAAAAGTTGCCGTTTTCAGGAAAAAATTTTCCCCACGCCAACGATTTCTGAGCTCGGAGAGCTTAAACACCAGGCCGTCGCCTCGACAACTTTAAAAGAGAAGGAACAAACAAAACGGGGCGCCTTTTACTAAAGCGCCCCGGTGTGGAAAGCCTCCCGGTCAGAGGGTGTGGCCGAGAGTTGTGCAAGTTGCGTTCTGTCCGATCGCCATGAAGTCGTACGTGCCGCCTCCAGGACAGACCGGCATTTTTTTGATATACAGCACCGGACCGATCAGGTCGGTTTCGGCAGGTATGTCGCCCGTTTTTTTCAAGTTTTCCGTTCCCCAAATCTGTTTGGCGGATTCGATTTGACTGAGGTTTTCAATGCAAGCCTGCTGTTGGGCGTAACTGCGGCTTTTCAGAAAGTTGGGGACTGCGATAGCGGCTAACAGCCCGATCAGAGCGACGACGATCATGATTTCGAGCATCGTGAACCCGGCTCGAGCCGTGTGGAACCTTTGTCGCATAGGTTTCCCCTTTCATAGACGTGCGCCGATAAAGCAAAACGGCTTGAGAGCAGAGCCCTCAAGCCGTTTCGTGGTTCAAGACCAAGGGAAACCGTATTAGAGGGTATGGCCGAGACCCGCACTTGTGCAGGTCGGATTCACGCCGACGTTCTGCGGGGTGTAGCCAAAGCCGGCGGGCTCGGAAGGCATCGCATTGCCCTTCAGGTAAGGAGCGACGTCGGAGTCTGCCACCGCTGCGCCTTCAGTCTTTTTGTTCTCGAGGGCCCACTGCTCTTTGGCGCCGTCGATCTGCCGCAGGTTGTTGATGCAGGCATTTTGCTGAGCTTTTGTGCGGGCCTTAACGAAGTTTGGAATGGCGATTGCCGCCAAGAGCCCGATGATCGCGACGACGATCATGATTTCAACTAAGGTGAAGCCAGCTTTACGTGAGGTTTTTGTCTTCATATTTCTCTGCGCGGCGTGAACAGAGCGATTGGCGGGTTATTTATTAGGACGTTTAGGTGTTCACAGATTGCCAACCGCTGACCGCAAGCAGGTCATCTAGCACACAAAATGCCAAAGTTCAAATCCCTAAATTAAAAAGAGCGGTTCCCCCCTATGGGTTTCATAAAGAAAACTTCTTTCCCAGCTGCCCGCTGCAAAAACCCCCTTCCGGAACTTGTTGCCGCCTCGTTTTCCCATCGTCTGTAGGAATCCAAGACATTTCCGGGCGAAATCAAAGAACCTTCCCGATCAAAGAAAATTCGATTAATTAAAACCGATGCGAATGCAATTAGAGTCCTGTATTTACGTCGCCGGGCATCGGGGCTTGGCCGGGAGCGCCATCTGGCGCGAACTCCAGCGCCAAGGCTTCAAAAAACTCCTGGGCCGCACGCGCACTGAGCTCGACCTGCTCGACCGAGCGCAGGTCCGCGAATTCTTCCTGAGGGAACGGCCTGCCTTTGTCTTTTTGGCGGCTGCGAAGGTCGGGGGAATCCAGGCCAATTCAAGCCAGCCGGCGGATTTCATTTATCAGAATCTTGAAATTCAAAACAATGTCATCCACAGCGCTTTTGAGTGCGGGACTAAGAAACTTCTCTTCCTCGGAAGTTCCTGCATTTATCCGCGGTTATCGCCCCAGCCAATGAAGGAGGAATACCTGCTGAGCGGAGCGTTAGAGCCAACGAACGAGTGGTACGCGATTGCGAAAATTGCCGGGATAAAGATGTGCCAGGCGTACCGGCGTCAACACGGGTGCGATTTCATCAGCGTCATGCCGACCAACCTTTATGGGCCGAACGACCATTATGACTTGGAGACTTCGCATGTCCTTCCGGCCCTCATTCGCAAATTTCATGAAGCCAAGGAAACGCGCCGGCAGGAAGTCGTCTGCTGGGGCAGCGGCCAACCGCTTCGTGAATTTCTATTCGCGGATGACCTGGCTCGAGCTGCGATCTTTTTGATGAACAACTACAGCGAAGAGGACTTCATCAACGCTGGCAGCGGGACGGAGATCAGCATTCGGGAGTTGGCTGAACTGGTTAGCCGTGTCATCGGCTTCAGCGGCCGAATCGTTTGGGATCGGTCGAAACCGGATGGCACTCCACGAAAGCTGATGGACAGTTCGCGGTTATTCGCTTTGGGCTGGCGGCCTCAGATCGAGCTGGCAGAGGGAATCCGGCTCGCCTATGAAGATTTTTTGGCCCGAATCGCGAACGGCCGCCTTGCCCTCCCTAAATAGGCTTGCTGGCGGAAGTCGTCGCTGTCGGCTCATTCGCAAATCGCCCCAATTCTGCCCGGGTCATCTGCTCGATGACCTCCATGAAAGGAATGGTAGGCTCCCAATTGAGCAGGCGACGGGCTTTGGCAGCGTTGCCAACCAGGTTGTGCGGCTCGGCTGGCCGAACAAACCGCGGGTCCTGCCGGACGTAAGCGCGCCAGTCCAGGCCAGCCGTTGCGAACGCCCTTTCTACGACATCTTGAACGCTGTGCAGTTTCCCCGAAGCAAAAATAAAATCTTCGGGCGTCTCGTGCTGGAGCGAGAGCCACATGCCTCGAACATAATCCGGAGCATTCCCCCAATCCCGCTGCGCTCCGAGATCCCCCAGCAGCAGCTCTTTCTGCGCTCCAAACTTTATCGCGGCGGCGGCCCGGCAAATCTTCTGCGTCACGAAGTTTTCACCCCGCCGCGGCGACTCATGGTTGAACATGATGCCGTTGCAGGCGAACAGTCCGAAGGTGCGCCGATAGACGCTCACGATGTGGGTTGCGAATGCTTTCGCGCAACCATAAGGATTGATCGGCGCAAATGGCGTCTCTTCATCCTGCGGCATGGTTTTTGGCTGGCCAAAAATTTCACTCGAAGCCGCGTGGAAAAGCCGGGGCGCTTTTGGCAAATCACGGATCATTTCCAACAGGCGAAGAGTCCCCATGGCTGTCATGTCGCAAGTCGACTCCGGAATCTCGAAGCTCAATCCGACATGGCTTTGCCCCGCCAAGTGATAAATTTCGTCGGGAACGGTCTTGAAGAGCACGCGCCGGAGCGTGGTCGGATCGTTGAGGTCTGCGTAATGCAGGAACAAGCGGTGGCCGTAAATGTTCGGGTCGTTATAGAGGTGATCGATGCGTGACCGGCTCAGGGAACTGGTTCGCCGAACAACGCCATGAACCTCGAGCCCTTTGTCCAAGAGGAGTTCCGTCAGGTAGGAGCCATCCTGGCCGGTAATGCCCGTGATCAATGCGCGGCGCATGATCAAGAGGTCACACGAATGCGGCCTTCCCGATGGTCTTTGAGCAGCTTCATATCGGCCTCGACCATTAGTTTTACAAGGTCGTGGAATTTGGTTTTCGGTTCCCAGCCGAGTTTTGCTTTTGCTTTGCTGGGATCGCCGATCAACAAGTCAACCTCGGCCGGGCGATAGTAGCGCGGATCGATGTCCACGAATTTATTCCAATCCAGGCTGGCATAGCCGAAAGCCACATCGAGAAATTCGCGAATCGAATGGGTCTCGCCCGTCGCGATGACATAATCCTCCGGAGTTTCCTGCTGCAACATCAGCCACATCGCCTCGACATATTCCTTCGCGTAACCCCAATCCCGTTTGGCGTCGAGATTTCCCAAATACAGCTTGTTCTGCAGTCCAGCCGCAATGTGAGCGACTGCCCGCGTGATTTTCCGCGTCACGAATGTTTCCCCGCGCCGAGGCGATTCATGGTTGAACAAAATGCCGTTGCTCGCGTGCATTCCGTACGCCTCCCGGTAATTCACCGTGATCCAAAAGGAATAAACCTTGGCGCACGCATAGGGACTCCGCGGATGAAATGGGGTCGTCTCCTTCTGCGGAATTTCCGCGACTTTGCCGAACATCTCGCTTGAAGAAGCTTGATAAAACCTCGGCTGAATCCCGGTTTCCCGAATGGCTTCCAGCAACCGGACCGTTCCCGTTCCCGTAACATCGCTGGTGTATTCCGCGCTGTCGAAGCTGACGCGGACGTGGCTTTGGGCAGCAAGGTTGTAAACCTCTTCCGGTTGGATTTTTCCGATGAGCCGTGCCAACGCGCTCGCGTCGCTCAGATCGCCGTAGTGGAGAAAGAGCCGATTCTTTCCTGAGTGCGGATCGGCATAAATATGGTCGAGCCGGCCGGTGTTGAACGTGCTCGCGCGGCGGATGATGCCGTGAACTTCATAACCTTTCGAGAGGAGAAGTTCAGCGAGATACGAACCGTCTTGGCCAGTAATGCCGGTGATCAGAGCTTTCTTGGGCATAGTTCGTGGAAAGAGTGAGAAAGTTCAGGTCCGAGTGCAAGCCCAGAAGATGTCACAACACGCGCCTTTCCGCGCCTCTTGTGGCCGCGCGACTCGGGTGGGGCGTGGACGCAACCAAGCAAGGAGGGAACGCTCACTCTGCCAACTGGCGGATCGCGAAAATCCCGAGACAAAGCATCAGAATCGCGAACCCAAAAATGGCAAGGGCCGGGGAAGCGATGACGATTCCTGCAGCGCTGATCAGGATTGAAATGAAACTCAAACTAAAAGCGATGGTTGCCATAACAAAATCAGTTCGGAACAAATTTATTTGGGTGGCGCGGGTTGCGGCGCCGTGTTGGTTTCGGCGGCCGGCCGCGCGCCGGTGGGCGGCACATTGGTGGAAGCAGGTCTAGCCGGGACTCCATTCGTTGAGACTGGGCTCGCCGGCGTGGCATTTGTGGTCGTCGTGACAGAACTCCCCGCGCCGGGACTGGGCGGGACGGGCGGAGGTTTCGGTTGATTTGTCGATGAGTTGGCATTCAGCGTTGGAACGGGAACCAACGGATTAAACGACGGCAGGCCGTTGGTGGAGCTTCCCGAAGTGGCCGCAGGTTCCTCCTTCTTTTTTTCGGCGAGCAGATCTTTTCTGTCTTTGAGCAACGGATCGATCGTCCACTTCGCCACCAGGTAGGTCCATTTTTCGTAGCCCTTTTCTTTCTTCAGCTTGTCCTGGAGCTTCTTGAGATTCTCCTGGAATTCCTTGTCCTTTTTCTGTTTGTCCTCCGGCTTTTCATCTTTCACCGCGGGGCGTTCCCTTGGGAAATCAGCGCTGACAGCAACGTGGACATAATAATTGTCGTCCTCGGTTTTGTTGCCGATCTGGAGTTGATAACTGAATTGGTCGAAGGTTTCGATCCGCCCCACGCGCGGATGATCCAATCCGGTTTTAGCAGTCGCCAAGTCCGGCGCTGTGACGTCATTAAAACTTGGCGAGGACAAAATGCTGTTCATGACGCTCACCTTGCTTGAATCGAGTTCCTCGCCTGGCTTGGGCTCCGATAACTTCCACGGGCCGGACTCGGAGTCGCGCACGATCATCCAGGAATTGGTCGTATTGGTTGAGGTGATCGAGATCAACTTCGGGTTGGAAACCTTCAAAAAATCTTTGTCGAGCCATCGCTCCGGTTTCGCTTCCATCTCGGTCAAAGCGTCTGACACCAGCCAAACGGGACTAGGCCTGTTCACAACCAGCAGATAGCGGCCCGCGGGAAAGCCACCGCCGCCAAAGGGCGAATTGTCTTGCGACTCGCGCATATATTTTTTGCCGAGCACCACCGAATCGAGCGGCTTGTTGTTTTTGTCGAAGAAAGTGATCAGTGCCCCGCTGTTAGTGGCGCCTTTGTCGGGCGTTAATAATTGAAGGCGGCCATATTGCGAGGGGCCTGCGATGACGGGTTGGACCGGCTTTAAGGACCAGAATTTCTTCAGCGCTTCGCTGATCTCAGAAAAGCTGGCTGGATAATCCCAGCGTTCCTTGACCCGCCATTGGCCGTCCGTCAGCGTCAAATTAACCACCGCATTGCTTTCCTGAATCCGGACTTGGGCCACGTCATTGATGGGGAAATTGGGGAGAACTTTCCCGGCGACGCTCGGACTCGAACTGCTCCAGCTGGAATTCTGCTTCCGGTACAGAACAAAACCGATCCCAGCCAGAACGATGCAAACAATCAGGATGCTGATGAGTTGTTTTTGGTTCATTTTGCCGCGGTGCGTTTCCGTTTAAACAAAGCCAAAGCGATCCCCGAGAGGGTGACCAACAACGGCATCGCGCCGATGTTCGCCCACTTTAAACGGGTTTCGAGCGAGTCGATATCGCGCCGCAAATTCTTGCGCACGTCCTTGAGCTCGCGCTTTACTTCGGCTTCTTTCTTCTGGAAATTCTTAATCTCATTCTGCTGCTCCGCGCTGAGGATGAATTTCTGGCCGGTTTCCTCGTTGCCGCGCTGGCGCTGCAATTCAGTCAAACGGGATTGGGTATCGGACAAGCTCTTTTCCAATTCTTTGATCTTACTCTGGTACCCTTGCTCGGCCTTGGCCTGCATTTCTTGAACCACGGTAAACGGCCGGCTCATCGTGGCGCGGCTGCGGATTGCAATCAGATTGCTGTCGCCCGCCATTTGCTCGACCATGTTTTGCACGAGACTCAAGTTGCTGTTGCGTTGCGGAATCAGGATCCGCTGCCCAAACACTTCCTGGATCCGGACGAGGAACTGATCGAACAACATATCCGCGTCGCCCACGAGCAGCACCATGTTCTCGCCTTTAGATTCCTTCAACGAATTGTCCGCGGCCGGTTTCTCCTCTTTCTTCTCGTCCTTCTTCTCCTCTTTCTTCTCGTCGGCCGCAGCTTTCGGTTTGCCTTCAGGAAACGCCGTTTTGAATTTACCTTTCAGCCGAACGGCAAGCGGCAACGACGTGCCGGAAGCTTGAAAATCCTTCACCACATTCGCTCCCGACAATTGAGCCATGAACCCGTCGACCGGTTGGGACTGTGTGGAAGTCTTTAACAAAACGGTTTCCGTCAGCCCTTCCGCAGGCGTGCCCTTGAACACTCCGGCGAAGGGCATCCACAGGCTGTCGATCTGGCTGGTGAGAGGATCGTCCGTGTTGATCCCTTTCGTATCCAAAAATAAAAAGCACGGCTGCAACTGCGGGGGCGCGCCTCGTTGAAGGCTGATTTCCTTGGCGAAATTCATGTCCGCAATGACCTTGGTGTTCTCGAATTGAATTCCCCAAGCTTTGAACAGTTTATCCAGCGAGGACGGGGCCGGCATGTTCGGCATCATTGGATTTTGCTGAGCCGATTGATCCACAATCATGAACGGATCGACAAAGGCGATGAGTTTGCCCCCCCGCAGCACGAACTGATCGATCGCATATTGGGCTGCCTCAGTGATCTCTTTCGGATGGACCACCAAGAGGACGTTGATCTCGCCCGGGATTTCCGCGGCCGTCATTTCCACTTGGCGCACGTCGAAATCGCGTTTCAACTCGGAGACGAAAATCCACGGTTCCTGACCGCTCTGGCCCATGCGGGCCATGAACGGGTTGCTCGGCTGACCGAACACGGGCAATGGACTCATGACGCCGATGACCGGCTTCGTCGTGGTGGTGACGGCGGAAATCGCGCGAGTGAGGTCATATTCGAGGAGTCGCTCGCGCTCGGGGGAGAGAAAGGGAATGGCGACTTTTGCATCGAGCTGGCTGATGGCCAGCCCGAGGTAGACTTTTTCCCCGAGGCTCACCAGTTGCCCCTGAACTCCATCGAACGTGGCGGATTCCTCGGCGTCGGAATCGGGCTCCGGGTCGAGCTTTTTGATAATGATTTTTCCCGGAGCAGCCTTTCGATATTCGTTCAGGAAATCTTCCACCCGCTGAGCGTAGGTTTTTAGCAGGACGGGCATTTCCTTGACGTGCTGGGAGGCGTAAAAGCGGATTTCCACCGGGGTATCGAGCTTCGCCAGAATCTTCTTCGTGCCGGCTGAAAGCGTATAAAGCTTTTCCTGGGTGAGATCGACCCGCGCCCGCACCACCCCGCAAATCAGGTAAACGGCGGCGACGATGATGAACATGGCCGCCACACCGACGGCGGAATAAAGAAACGTCTCGAGAATGTTTTTCTTTTTCATGCCTGCCAAAGGTAAAGAGCTCCTAACCAGCCCGATGCCCGCGGATAATGACACTGGTCGTGAACAGACAAAATCCGATCACTCCCAGAAAAAAAATGACGTCGCGCGTGTCGACCATTCCGTGCTGCAAGCCGTCAAAGTGCAGCATAACGCTGAACGCCGCCACGGCTTCAACGAGCCTCGAGCTGTCCGAAATGCGTTGCAGAAAATTCGTCACGGGCGGCCACCCCGCCAGGATCAAAAACAAGCAGATCACGACCGACAAAATAAAGCTGATCACTTGGTTTCGTGTAATCGCCGAGGTCATCGAACTGATCGCGAGATACGCGCCGGCGAGCAGAAAGCTGCCGACGTACGCGCCGAAAATCACCCCGTTGTCCGGGTGGCCGAGGTAATTGACCGTGATCACAACCGGGAAGGTCAGAGCCAGGGCCAGCAGCAAAAACATCCAGGAAGCCAAAAATTTGCCGAGGATCGCTTGCCAGGTCGTAATCGGAAAGGTCAGGAGCAGTTCCATCGTTCCCAAGCGGCGTTCCTCCGACCACAAGCGCATCCCCACGGAGGGGACCAAGAACAAATAAAGCCACGGCAGCCAGACGAAGAACGAGTTCAGATTCGCTTCCCCGTTCTCAAAAAACCCGCCGACCATGAACGTAAAAAACCCGGCGAGCAGCAGAAAAATAACGATAAACACGTAGGCGACGGGAGAGGAGAAATAGGCCCCTAACTCGCGCTTGGCGATCGTCTTCACGTTGGCAACAGCTGAATAACTCATTTCCGTCCCTCTCGATTCGTTTCAGGCAAAGTGATGCTTCGGAAGACCTCATCAAGCCGGCCTTCCTCCGTATGGAGTTCCTCGATTTTCCAACCTTCCCGGACCGCTAATTCGCCGATAGCCCGCGCCAGTTCACCGTTTCGCGCGTCGGGACTGGCGAAAACCCGCGCCGCGACAGCCCCCGGTTCGTCTTTCAGAATGGCGACTTTGCGGACCTTGGCAAGCTGGCCGAGCCGCTGCGTCAGCAACGCGCTTTGGACGCCGGAAACTTTGATTGCAACCGCGCCGGCCACATCAGAACGCCTTTTCAAAGCTTCGGGAGTTCCGTTGGCCACGATCTGCCCCCGATCAATGATGATGGCGCGCGAGCAGACCGCCTCGACTTCCTCCAAAATGTGCGTCGAGAAAATGATCGCCTTCTTCTCGCCCATCCGCCGGATCAAGCTGCGGACCTCGAATTTCTGGTTCGGATCAAGCCCGTCGGTTGGTTCGTCCAGGACGAGCACATCCGGGTCGTGCAGGATCGATTGCGCAAAGCAGGTCCGGTGGCGGTACCCTTTTGAAAGCGTTTCCACGCTTTGGTACAGGACAGGTTCGAGGAAACACATTTCAGCGACCCGGCTGACGGCTTTCTTTCGGTCCGCGCCGTGCAAGCCACGTATTTCCGCCGCAAAGTTCAGAAATCCGATCACCGTCATGTCCGTGTAAGCGGGCGCATTTTCGGGCAGATACCCGATCAACCGCTTCGCCGGGATCGGATTATCGATCATGCTGTAGCCCCCCACGCTAATGCTGCCGCTGGTCGGCGGAATAAATCCCGTCAACATCCGCATGGTGGTCGATTTGCCTGCGCCGTTGGGACCCAGGAAACCGAGCACTTCGCCGCGTTCGAGCGTGAACGAGATTTTGTTCACGGCCAGTTTCGGCCCAAAAGCTTTCGTTAGACTGTCGACTTTTATCATTCCTACGGCTCCGATCTAAATAAAACAGACGCTTTCGCAGCGTCTGTTCAACAGATTGATTCAGCCCGTTCAGTATTCAAATGAATTTCGACCACGTCTTAGCCCTTCTGTCAAGAGGCAGGCTGAATTTTGACAAAGGTCCGCAAACGTGTTCAAAGTCTGGTCGATGTTTTCCCAGGTCGAAATGAGGCATTCCGCGCCACGTTGGGTTTCGGCTTGCACGTTCGTTCTCTTCCTGGCGATCGCCGGCGCGGGCTGCCAAACGCTCCCGCTCCCCCCCGTGAACATCGCCGAAGCAGGCTGGAATCTCAGGCAAGGCCAAGCCATTTGGCGACCGACCCGAAACAAGCCCGAAATCGTCGGCGAAATCACTGTCGCCCGGCGTCCCGAGAGCAATCGCGCTTTCATTGAATTTACGAAAACTCCATTTCCCATTCTCACGGCGCAACTCGCGGAGGAGAGCTGGGAAATCAATTTCGTTCCGGAACGCCGCTCTTTCCATGGCAAAGGCGAGCCTCCCCCGCGGTTGATCTGGCTCTGGGTGCCAGTTGTTCTCGCCGGAACGCCGCCCCCAAAGAATTGGAGTTTTCGACAACTCGATCCGGATCACTGGCAGCTCGAGAATAGCCAGACGGGCGAATCCCTCGAAGGATTTTGGCAATGACTTCGGGAACGCACCGTCGCTGGCTTTGGCTGCTGTTGCTCCTCCCGACCGCGCTCGGGCTTTTTCGTCTTCGTTTCGATGTCGAAATTCTAAATCTTCTTCCCCGAAATTCGCGCGCGGTCCAAGGGCTTGCCATGTACCAACAGGAATTTGCCAGCGCCGGTGAATTGATCATCGCGGTCCGGACATCGTCGGCGACGACCGCGAGTGCGGCGGCGCAATCCTTAGCCAAGCGCCTTCGGCAAGATTCAGAACACGTGGCATCGGTCACCTGGGAGCCGCCGTGGCAGGAATTCCCCGCTCAAACCGCGGAGCTCGTGGCGTATCTTTGGATGAACCAGCCGCCTGAGGTCATTCAACAACTGGAAGCGCGGCTCTCCTCCACCAACCTGGCCACGCTCTTGGAACAATCCCGCGAGGCCTTGGCTCTCTCCTTCTCGCCGGAGGAAATCGCCAAACGAAGCTACGATCCCTATGGGTTATTGGAACTTCCTGCCACCGCGGCCGCGGCCGCGCCAGGTTTCTCCGAAGGCGCTGGACTCTTCGCGTCGGCCGCTGGGACTTTTCGAATTATTTTTGTTCAACCGCGCGGAGAGCTTCGGAATTATCGGGAATGTCGCCGCTGGTTTGAGTTCATGAAAAGCAGGGTGGGCGCTTGGCAATCGCAGCAACGCGAAGCGAACGATCTGCAGATTGAATTCACCGGCCGTCCCGCTTTCGTCTCGGAGATTTCTGGCGGGATGGAGCGCGACATCAATTCGTCCGTGGGCGGAACGCTCGTTCTTATCTGTCTGCTGTTTTGGGGAGCTCACCGGCGCTTTCGGCCGCTGCTTTGGCTCATCCTGTTTCTCCTCCTGATTCTCGTGGGGACACTGGCAATCGGCGGATTGATTTTCCGCGATTTGAACGTGGTGAGCGCCGGGTTCGCCGCCATCCTCCTGGGGCTTGGCGTCGATTATGGGTTGGTGCTGTACCAGGAGCTTTCCGTCAATCCCACCGAACCGGCTCGGGAATTACGGCGGAAAGTCGGACCCAGCATCGGTTGGGCAGCCCTGACCACCGCGGCCGCCTTTTTCGTGCTGAATTGGAGCGGCCTGCCTGGCATCGCGCAACTCGGAACCCTGGTCAGCATTGGCATTCTGCTCTCCGCACTCGTGATGCTGTTCGGATTTCTGCCGGTGATCGCCCGCGCCATGCCGAGGCAGACAGCGGGCGCCCGGCTGACTCCGCGAATCTGGGACAGCCCGCGAATTGTTTTTGGGGCAACAGCTCTGCTATCCCTCAGCGCCGCTGTTGTGCTCGCTTTGCGCTGGCCCGGTTTCGATTCGAGCCCCGATGGGTTGCGGCCTAAACATAGCGCGGCCTATTCCGCTCTGGCCGACATCAAACTTGAAATGAGCCGTGGCGAAGAGCCGTTTTGGTTTTTAACTCTCGCGCCGGACCCCGTCCTCATGAAAGAGCGGCTGGCTGCGGCTGAGGAACTTCTTCGGGAAGCGGTCACCAATCGTCTGATCGCGAGTTTTACTCTGCCCACGCCGCTCTGGCCGAACAAATATTTTCAGGAGCAAAACCGCTCCGCAGCTGCGCGCTTATCTGCGCGCGGCGGCGAATTAGGGAGGGCAGCTCTCGCGCACGGATTCACTCGAGAAGCCGTCGGACTCACCGAGAACATGATGGCGGCTTGGAGGCACGCCGCGCAATCGAGCGACCTGTTTTGGCCAACCAACACCACCAGCCGCTGGCTTTTTGACAAGTTCGCGGCCCATCACAGCGGCCAATGGATTGCCGCGGGCCTGATTCATCCGATGACAAACCGTGCGGATAATCCGCTCATCGCGCGGAAAGAACGCGCGCGACAGACCAGCGCGGTCAACGCTTGGGCTCAAACCCTGCCTTCGGAAACGTTCATTTTGACCGGATGGGACCTCCTCGGCGCCGCGATGAAAGAGGTCGTGCGGCGGGACGCGTGGCGTGTGCTGGCGCCGATGTTCGTTATTTTAATCGTCTCATTGCTGAGTGCGTTTCGTTCTTGGATTGAGGTGTTGTTAAGTTTGGGAACGCTAGCCTTGAGCGCTCTGCTGCTGACCGCGGTGATGAGCGTGGCAGATTGGTCCTGGAATTTGCTGAATCTCACCGCGCTGCCGCTGCTGCTCGGGGCCGGCGTTGACTACAGCATTCACATGCAACTCGGCTTGCGGCGGCATGGTGGATCGCTGCCCGAGACGCGACGCAGCATCGGACGGGCTTTGTTTTTATGCGCCGGAACGACGGTGGCCGGCTTCGGTTCACTCGCCTGGGCCGGCAACGCGGGATTGGCCAGCCTGGGCGAAGTCTGCGCGACTGGCATTGCCTTGACGTATCTGACGTCCGTTTTTCTTCTGCCGGGCTGGTGGCAATGCTTTCGGAAGGCAAGCTCCATGATCCATTCGGAGATCAGCAGCGCCGGGGTAAAAGCCGGTTCGAACCCCGCCGAACAGGAAACGCCTCATCAATCGAGTTCTTTGTACCGAGCTGAACTCTGGCGCGCGGGCCTTTCTGTTTCTCGTGTGATTCCGCCCAGCGCCGCGGACACGCTGGCCAAAGCAACCGGCGGAATCTATTGGCTGCTGAACCGGCGGCGCCGCGAGATTGCCATTGAAAATCTCCGGCCGGCTTTTGCCGGCGACCGCGATCGAGCCGAGGCTGCCGCACGCGCCCTCTTCTCCAATTTTTCCCGCAAACTCTACGACCTTTGGCGTTACGAGAGCGGGTGTCCGATCCAAACGCTCTTTTCTCAGGCCAGCGATTGGCAGCGCTTCCAAGCGGCGCAGGCCCGCGGTCGTGGCGTGCTTTTGCTGACGCCGCACTTGGGCAATTGGGAGCTCGGCGGCCCGCTGCTTTCCCAGAAGGGCATTCCCCTGTGCGTGATCACGCTGGGCGAACCGGACGGACGCCTGACCCAGTTGCGGCAAGCGGCGCGCGCACGCTGGGGAATTGAAACATTGGTGGTCGGCGAGAACCCATTTGGCTTCATTGAAATCATTCGCCGGCTGGAAAAGGGCGCCACGGTCGCGCTTTTGGTCGATCGGCCGCATCGCGCCAGCGCTGTTCGAACCACCCTTTTCGGGCGCCCCTTTGATGCGTCCATCGCGGCGGCCGAATTAGCGCGGGCTTCCGGTTGCGCGCTGCTGCCGGTTGTTCTGCCCCGGCTGGACCACGGCTATTCAGCCTATTTGTTGCCCGAGATTGATTATGTCCGGTCGGATTTGGGCAGTCGCGCCGCGCGAATTGCATTTACCCAGCGCGTGATTCAATCTTTCGAATCCTCAATTCAAAAATATATTTCTCAATGGTACCACTTCATTCCCATCTGGCCCAAATAGACTGCCGGCGAATTCCTGCCCAGCTCGATTTTCAGGCCGGCCCATACCCGCCAGCAATTCTCATTATGGGTTTGGAGCGCGGCTGTGTCCTCCGGACCAGCCGCAGCAATACCGGCACATCCAAGACTTGCGAATCCCCGAAGGCTGCGGCTGGTGCTCCGCACACAGCCGCGCTCCGCAAAATGAGAATTGCTGCATACCCGCGGCGCCGCTGGCTGATCTGCTTCATGTTTCTAGCCACCGCAATGTTCACGGTATTCGCAGGCCGGGCGAGCGAGGCCGTTCCCGCCACTGTTCTCTCTCGATTTCTGGCCGGCCAAACGAACGTGCAAACCTGGTCCGCTGACTTCGTCCAGGTCCGCACCCTCAAAGCGCTCACACAACCATTGCGCACTCCAGGCCACCTCTGGTTCGCGGCGCCAAATCGTTTCCGTTGGGAATTAGGCCGGCCCGCTCAAACGATTGCGGTCCGCCGCGAGCACGAAATGCTCGTGCTCTATCCGCGGCTAAAGCGCGCCGAACGCTATTCCTTGGCCAAGGAGAGCCCCGCCGCCTGGCGCGATGCGTTGGCGTTGCTCGACGCTGGTTTTCCCCGCAGCGCCGCCGAGATAGAATCCCGGTTTCGAATTCTGGACGAACGCCTCACTGATAATCTGGCGACGGTTGTGCTCGAGCCGAAATCCCCCGCAGCTCGCCGGTTCATGAGCAAATTGAGATTGATCATTGACCCTGCCTCCCTCGAGTTGAAGGCGACCGAGCTCGAGTTTGCGGATGGGTCGACCTTGCGCAATGAGTATGCCCAAGGCGTCGCGAATGGTCCTCTGGACGAAAAGCTGTTTCAGCCGGAGATCAGCCCCGCTTTCAAAATCGTTGAACCCTTAAAAGGAAAAGAGTAATTCTCCCGCCGTTTGCCGGATCGAAACTGGAGGAGCCAAAGATCAGAATGGACCGAAGCGCGTCATTAGAGGCGGCCCTGCTCCGCCTTCCGCACGGAGCGGAGTTTCGTTTTATCGATCGTCTCCTCAGCCTTGTCCCGGGCCGTTCCGGAACGGCCGAGTATGCAGTTCGGGGAGACGAGCCTTTCCTGCGCGGCCATTTTCCAGGCGAGCCAATTTTCCCAGCTGTTTTGCTGATCGAAGCCGCCGCGCAATTGGCCGGGGCTGTGGCCCAGTCTGACCCGGAAATTCTGCCGCTCGAGGGCCTGAAATTGACCGCCGTTCGCAACGCCAAAATTTTCGGGACGGCGCGGCCGGGCGAAAAAATTCGGATCGAGGCGCATATTCGCGGGCGGCTTGGGCACTTGATCCAAGCGACGGCGCTGGCCTTGGTCAGCGGGAGGCAGATCTTAACCGCCGAACTGACGCTCGCCGGGGAAAACAAGGTCCTTTCTTGATCCGTCCGGCCACAACAATTATGAATCGTGCGGCCTGCTTGCCCGAGAGCAATGGTCCTGGAGAAATCCCCTAACCCATGCCTGGAAACAAATACGAAGTGTTGATCATCGGCGGAGGACCCGGCGGGACCGCCGCGGCGACGTACCTCGCCAAGGCAGGCCGGACGGTGCTGCTGCTCGAGAAGGAATTCTTTCCGAGATTCCATATTGGCGAATCGCTGCTCCCGTACAATCGGCGGCTCTTCGATGAGATGGGCCTCACTCCGATCCTCGAAAAACATGGTTTCCCGAAAAAGTACGGGGCGCAGTTTCACCTCGGGAATGGGACCAAAAGCACCTACTTCGTTTTTCGCAAAGGCCGCTTCACGCGCGAAATCGAATCGTACCAGGTCGAGCGGGCCACTTTCGATCATCTGCTGTTGAAGCACGCTCGCCAGTGCGGCGCGGAAGTGCACGAGGGCTGGACGGTCGAACGGTTCAGCTCGGGAAAGGACATGGTCACCGTCGAGGCCTCTGATCCCGACGGGCAGGCGCGTCAATTCCAGGCCGAATTCCTGCTCGATGCGAGCGGCCGCAGCAACCTGACCGGGAACCAGGAGCGAATGCGCCAGATTCATCCCGACCTGAAAAAGATCGCGATTTTTGGCCACTTCAGAAATGTGCGGATCGATGCCGGAGAACGGAGCGGAGACACCGTCATCGTGCGGCTGAAGGACAAATGGTTTTGGCTCATTCCGCTCGCGGCGGACAAAGTCAGCATCGGCTGCGTGCTTGACCAGGCGGAGTTTGTCCGGTCAGGGGAAACGCCGTCGGAAATTTTTTTTCGGATCTGCAAAAGCACGCCAGTCATGCGCGACCGGATGGAGCACGCCAAACTCTGCGGCCCTTTGCAAGCCACGAGCGATTTCTCCTATTACAACAAGCGGCTGGTTGGGCGCCGCCTGATTCGCATTGGAGATGCGGCCGGTTTCATGGATCCGATTTTCTCGGCCGGCGTTTTCCTGGCGATGACCACGGGAAAATGGGCGGCGGAAACCGTCATCAAAGCGTTGCAACGGGGGAATGACGGCGAGAGAGGCTTGCGCAAATACGAGCGCCGGGCCAAAACCGCCCTGGAAACGTATTGGGAGATGGTCCGGAATTTCTACACCATTCCCTTTTTGGAAGTTTTCTTCGAGCCGCGGGAGCGGTTCAATCTGGCCTCGACCGTCAACGCGGTGCTCGCCGGAGAACTCGAACGGCGCTGGAGTTTGCGCTGGCGGATGCGGCTGTTTTTCTGGCTTGTCCGACGCCAGGCCCAACGGCCATTTCTGCCACGGCTCAACGTGGAGTAGCTGCGGCGCGCGGTCTTCAGGTTAATGCCATTCGGAAATTCCAGGCCTGCATCCCAACGGGATTCCGACTTACAGCCCAGGGTTGCGAGGCACGAGCTACCCTGGGTCAATTTTTCAGTCCTGCCAGATATTCCACCACGTCCCGAATGTCGCGCTTGGTCAGCAGTTTTGAGAGTTCCTCTGGCATGGCTGAAATCCCTTTCTGCCGCGTCTGTATTTCCGCCTTGTTCACTTTAACCAGGCCGTCTTCGGGCGAATTCAATTCCAGCTGAGCGTCCGTCTCCGTCTTGACAATGCCGGCGTAAGCCATGCCATTGGCCAGCTTGACGACGACCGTCTCGAATCCCGGCGCGATCTGCTTGTTCGGGGAGACAATCGATTCCAGGATATAATTCCGATCCTTCCGGCTTCCAATCTGGCTCAGGTCAGGACCAACGTCCCCGCCTTCTCCGCGAATTTTATGGCAGCGCACGCAAGCCGCTTGAGGCCGCTCGAAGAAAACCTTTTTGCCCAACTCAGCGTTGCCGCCTTGCAGCGCCGGCTGAAAATCGCCGAACGGTTGGGCGCGCAAGAATTCCTGAACCTCTTCCTCCAATTCCTTTTTAATTCGCAGATCGCTCCGAACTTGCGCCGCTTCCAGCAAATCCAGCTGGGCCTCTTTTTCGATCTGGCCATCGACCAGTTTCTGCAGCGAGCCCAGGATAATTTCGTCGGCCACTGATCCAGGCAAAATCGCCAGTATCCCGAACGCGGCTTGCTTCTCTTTGATCGAGCCGTGCTCCAACACCGACGCGAGCCGCGCGCCGGATTCGCCCGGAGCAATCTCGACCTGCAACCGGTTCGCCTCGGCGCGAACGAGCTCGTCAGGATCGGCCTGAGCTGATTTCACGGCGTCAGAAAGGCGCGGATCCTTCAGTTGAGCCAGCGCCCGCAAGGCCGAACGCCGGACGTTTCCTGAAAGCCGCGCGTTGAAAAAAATCTGAAACAGCGCGGGTCCGGCTTCTTTGATCCGGAGCGCCTGGCTGGTTTCGGCGGCAGCGGCCCGGACAGGTTCGGGCGCGGTTTCCAGCAGCCGCGGCAAGACAGCGCGCGCCGCTTCTTCAGCAGCGGCGGGCGGCCGTGCGGGCAACGGACGCCAAAGCCCAGTCACCTTGTCGCGCGGACTTGGCTTTGGCCAATCCGCCAGGAATTGCAAGGCCTCCGCGCGAAGCGCATCCGGCAACTCAGAACGCGTCGCCACTTGCGCGAGCGCTTTGGCAGACTCGGGAGTGCCCAGCCGAAGGTTCGCATTAAGAACCCGGCGAAGCAAAGCGGTCCGGAGATCCAATTCGGAGAAGCCTTTGCCGAATTCAGCCAGCCGGGAATTTTGATCGGCTAACGCGGCCAGCTCAGGCAGCGCCGAGACAACGGGCAAATCATTAATCGCACGCGCCGCCTCGACCACGAGCAACGCTTCCTTGTCGTTCAAAAATTGACTGACTTCCGGCCGCTCCAAGCGCCGCATGGCCAGCAGCGACGCCATTCGAACGGACGGCGCCGGGTCTTTCGCCAGCGCCAGAATTGCCGGAAAATCATTGATCGCCACCAGTGCGGACACGCCCGCATGCCGGACGAATGGATCTTGGTCCTGGTTCTCACGCAGCATCGCGACGATCGGACCGATAGCTTCCGGCTTGTGGAGTTTGCCCACACTCAACGCCGCAAAAAATCGGACCCGGGCTGACGGATCGTTCAACAGCTTGATCAACCCTGGCAACGCTTTCAGGGCCGGCGCTTCTCCGAGCGCCTTGGCTGCCTGCGCGCGCACTTCCGGGTCTTTGTCTTCGAGCAAGGGAAGGATCGGATTAATCGCGGCTTTGTGGCTGGTGTGTTGCCGGAGGGCTTCCGCCGCAATCTGCCCAAGCCCCCATATCGCGTGCAGCCTGGCCACTCGGCTCGGATCCCTTTCCGCGACGGCAGCCAGCGTTTTGATGGCGCGTTTGCCGCGATCCGCGAGCGCAAATTGCGCCTCTTGCCGCACCCGCATATCCGGATGGGCCAGCAACCGCGTCAAATCGCGCAGTGATCTGTTGCCCATTCCTTCGCCGATGAATTGCCGCGTCTGGAGAACGACCGGCGTCTGCACGAGGTCCGGCTGAAAAATGCGATAAATCCGGCCCTGCTCCGACTTCGGCCAGCCTTGCACCCAATCACTCACGTAAAGCCGGCCGTCCGGACCGAACTCGGCGTCAGTCGCCAAAATATTCCACAAAAAATGCCGCGGCCGGACCAGCTGGAAGCCGGCGCCCTTCGGTTCGAGCATGAACGTGTGAATGCCGCTAATCGCGCTCGATCCGCGAAAATCGCACAAAAAAAAGTGTCCCTCGTACTCGGGCGAGAAACCGACTCCCGGAAAATAAGCGAGGCCGGAGGGGCCGCTGGCAATGTGTCCGACGGGCGGGACCAGATAAGCCGCTTGGCCCGGAAACGGCAGGCGCCAGAGCTTTTCTGCGTTCCACAAACCGGCTGGATTTTGTTCGCTGAACTGATAACCGACGCGCCAGCCGCTATCGCCCCCCTCGACGACATACACAAAGCGAGCAGCGTCCCCGTGGTCACAATTGTTGTCGCCCGTGAACAGATCGCCAAATTCATTGAACGCCAGCTCCTGCGGATTGCGCAGTCCTGTCGCGAAAATTTCCAGCTCTGTGCCATCCAAATTGCACCGAAACGCGGCGCCGCACTCGGGCACATCCAGAATCTTCCCCTCCTTCGTTTGAACGTGTGCGCCCCGATCTCCCACCGTGAAATAGAGTTTTCCGTCCGGCCCAATTTTCAAGCCGTGCAAGTCATGGCCCGTTAAACTGAATCGCACGCCATAACCATAACTCAGGCTCTCTCGCACATCCGCGGTCCCCTGCCCCGCTCGGTCCCGCAACAGCCAGAGATTTGGAATGTTCGCAAAGTAAACATTCCCTTTGCGGGCGAGGACACCGGAAGCGATTCCATCCAGGAGCGAATTGAACCCGCCCGCGAAAATTTTCGACACGTCCGCTTTTCCATCGCCGTTGCGGTCCTCCAAGAACCGGACGATCTCCGATTCGCGCCCGAGTTTCTCCGCGTCCGGTCCGAGATGCCTCTGAATTTCGGCCAGGCGATCTTCCACCGTCCGGCACGCCAGATCATCGGGATACCAGCTCATGTAATGGCGAATGTCCAACGCGCTGCTGCGGTAGCGATGCGTCTCCGAAACATAAATCCGGCCGCGCTCATCCAGGCAAAATGCCACCGGGTTCTGTAGCTGAGGCTCAGCGGCGAAGAGTTGAACTTTGAAACCGGGCGAAGTTTGAAACTGTTTGATGGCGAGCTCAGCCTCGGACCACGACTCGGCCGGGGTTTTCGGCGCCACAGGTTTCTCCTGCCCCAACTCTGCGGCACGAACGGAACCGGCCAGAAACAACCCGCAAATCAACAACGCACCAATGAGCCGCTGGTGCCGGTGTGGGATGAAGGTCATCAGCCCGCCGGTACCGCCTCCGTGCGCCAAGCACATGCGGTGGGGCGAGGTTACTGACGAGCCGGCAACCAGTCTGCGCCAGCGTCTCACGACGTTCATCGCCCCAATGCTCATGACCTTTTTCATGCTCCTTGCGGCCCGCGAGTACGCTCACCCCACCGAACGTGCACCCCGTCATTCAGGTGGGCTTGTTTTCTCCTTCTCAGCATCACCGCAAAATATGAGCGTGCCCGTCCGGCGAAACAAGTTTTTGGTTCAGTTTGTCGAGAAAAATTCGGGCCAAAAAAAATCCTCTGGCTGTGGCGGGGCGCGCGGTTTTAAGCTTTGAGGCTTTCAAGATCAGAAATGGGGAGCAGACGTGTCTGAGTTAATATCATTTACGCAGAGTCCTTGGCTGCCGATCGCCGGTGTCCTCGGGCTTTTGGTGCTGGTGCTGCTTGCCTTCATCCGCGAGTGGACCTCGCCCGACGTGGTGGCGATGAGCGCGTTTTGCGTGCTGGTGCTGACCGGCCTGCTTCCCCTCGAAAAAGCCTTTCAGGTGTTCAGCAATCCGGCCCCGATCACGATTGCGGCGATGTTCGTGCTCAGCGCCGCGCTCGAAAAAACAGGCGTGCTCGATTGGATGGGGGCCATCCTGAATCGATTCGTCAGCCCGCGACTTTGGATCACGCTCCCGGGCCTTGTTCTGCTCGCAGGCGCCTGCTCCGCGTTTGTCAACAATACGCCGGTAGTGGCGGTCTTTTTGCCGATGGTGCTGGCGGTCTGCCGGCGCAAACACATCCCTCCCTCGAAATTATTGATCCCCCTTTCCTACGCCTCGCTGCTCGGCGGCATCTGCACTCTCCTTGGCACGTCCACCAACATTCTCGTCTCGGGCGTCGCGGTTGAATTCGGTTTGCCCCCCATCGGCATGTTCGAAATCACCACCATGGGTTCTATCCTGTTCGGCGTCGGGCTAGCCTATATTTGGATCTTTGGACCGTGGCGCTTGCCCGATCGGTTGAGCGTGTCGGCCGTGCTCGGCCCGGAGGAACGAAACCAATTCCTTTGCCATGTCCTGGTCAAACCGGAATCGCCGCTCGTCGGAAAGCGCTTGATCGAAACGGAGCTCGCCGAAAAAAGGGGCGGCTTTCGCATTATCGAAGTTCGCCGCGGCGGCACGCGAGTGCGGCAAGCCCTGGACGAGATCGAGGTCATGGGGTACGACCGCGTGCTGCTGGCGGTTTCGTCGAGAAATATGATGAAGCTTTCCGTCGGACTGGACACGCTCAAAGCCGATCTGTCGCACCGGCTCGGCATTGAAAACCTCTCGACCATCAAGGGCGCCATCATCGAAGGCGTCGTGGCGGCGCATTCGCATTTGCTGGGCAAAACCCTTAAATCGATTCGCTTTCGGCAGAGTTACGGAATGCTCGTGCTGGGCATTCACCGCGGCGGCCGAAACCTCTCCTCCCGGTTTGAAAATGCCGAACTGCAATTCGGCGACACGGTTCTGATGCTCGGCCCGCTCACTACCTTTGCGCAACTCCGCGAGCAAGGCGATTTCATGCTGCTCGAGGATCAGGCGCCTGCGCGCGGCAACGCCCGGAAGGCAATGATCGCGGTGTGCGCTTTGGGGAGCGTGGCGGCGCTGGCCGCGTTTGATCTGGCGCCGATTGTTTTTGCCGCGACGGTTGCCTCGGTCCTGGTGCTTCTTTCCAAATGTCTCAGCCCGCAAGAAGCGTATAAATCGATCGAATGGCCCGTGCTGCTGATGTTGTTCGGCATGCTCGCGCTGGGCGCCGCGATGGAGCGGACTGGCGCGGCTGCCTGGCTGGGCCATGGCGTCGTTGCCCTGGCCCAATCGGTTTTTCCGCGCCCATGGCAGCCCCAAGCGGTGCTGACCCTCCTCTATCTGCTCGGCAGCCTCCTGACGGAGATTCTCTCCAACAATGCCACCGCGCTGGTGCTCGCGCCGATTGCGATTAATTCCGCGGTCCACCTCGGCCTCGACCCGCGGCCGTTTGTGATGGCCATTTTGTTCAGCTCCTCCGCGGCGTTTTCGACGCCGATCGGCTATCAAACGCACATGATGATTTACGGCGCCGGCGGCTATCGGTTCTCTGACTTCGTTAAATTCGGGCTGCCGCTCAACCTGACGCTCTGGCTCGTGGCCGTTTACTTTATCCCGAAATTCTGGCCGTTTTAAACGGAATACTTCTCCACGATCCAATCGGGAATCGGCGCCGCGCGGCCATTCTCGAGCCGAACCATCGTGTAGAGAAAATTCCCGTCGCAGCACAATTTGGTGTTTTCCTTTTTGCGAATCTCGAACCCGACCCTCACGTCCGTGTGGTTGATCTCGAGAACCCAGGTTTTTACCTTGAACGCCTCCCCCAACCGGAGCGGCCGTTTGAAATCCAGCTGTGCTCCACGGATGAACCAGCCCAGACGAAGGCGCGTGAATTCGTGAAGTGGCATCTTGTAACAACGTTCCATCTGCTCGTAGCGGGCGGCCGTCACATAATCGATGTAGCGGCTCGAATGGACGTGCTGGTGCATGTCGATATCATCCGGACGAACCAACATCTCCGTTTCAAATTGTGTGTGACCCAGCTTCATGCCTCACGGATGATTCTCCCGGTACCGTCGGAACGCCTCCTCGCCGAGAATTTTTCGGAGACTCTTCAACTCCTCCTCTTGCGTCTCTTCGAGTGCCGCGGCGCGCTGTTCCGCCGTTAAGGCCCGGTCACTGTTGATCCGCGCTCGCTCCTGGTCCGTCGCTTGGGTGATTTGGTAAATGGGCAAAACCGCCTCGGCTGGGGCGCCGATTTCCAAGGCCGAACTGCGGACTTCGCGAAAAATTGGATCCTGTAAATATTTGAACAATTGGTAACGCTCGGGACCGAGCGTTTGTTTCACGAATGCTTCACGCTGCTGCTCGAGCGCCGCTTTCTGTTTCACGCTGGCCCCATCGGTCCCGCTAAAAAGCAGGTCGATCTGCTGGTCCATTGGATCGCGCAAGCGGAACACCGCGCGAAATTCGTCAGGGGTGATTTGCACGCCGCGCAAATCTCTCCGCAAATCGTGCGCGGTTTGGGAATAGCGCAACAGATATTCCTCCATCTGTGCGGGCGTCAGCAATTGCGCCAACTGCTCGCGCATCTGTTTCCTTTGCCTCCCCAGTTCCGCAGGTTCAGGCTCCAAACCAGCCTTGCGCCGCGCCTCGAGATAATCCGCCTGCAATTTCGTGAACCGTGCTTCCATCTGGTGAATCGACATTTTTGTTTCCGCGGGAAGCTTGCCCAACACCTCTCCGTCCAGCCGGCTCGAGTTTGTCCAGGTGAGTTGAGTTTTGCCCAACGTTTCCCAGTCCGGCCCGAGCAATTGCGTCAGCAGCGCGCGGCGTTCCTCCTCCAGCGCGCGCAATTTGTTTTCGGCAGTTTCATCCAAAGCCGGGCTTGGATCCGCCCGCCACCATTCCTGCTCCGGCGTTTTAATCTCCGTGGCCGCCCGGCGCGCGAACAATTCCGTCACATCAGCGACGATGATGTCGCGGATAGTCGGTTCGGGGCAGTTTATCGCGCGCAAGTTCGCGATGTACGTTCGGTAATCGTTCGATTCAATCTCCCGCCACGAAAAATCTTGCCGGCGGAGAACGATGTTGGTCCTCACGCCCATGGTGAAGGCTTTGCTCGCTGGGGGCATCGGTTTGGCCGGAGGAGAAGGCGGAGAACCTGGCGTCAGAAGAAAAGCAGCCAGGACCAAGTTCAATCCGACGGAGAGCAGCAGCGCGATGCGGGCTCGTAATCCCATACTTTAAAACGTCTAAACTAGCGTGCTGGTGAAATCAATCCTCGGGTAGAGCGGCTGGAGCGACGCCATCAGTTGACATCGATTCTTTCGTGCGATACGTCTGCCGTATGCGCCATGGGAACATTCTTCGCACTTTGATCTTCACCTCTTTCCTCCTCGGCCCTCTGCTTTTTCCGCTGCACCCCAACGATTGGCCAAACTGGCGGGGACCGCATCACAACGGAATCTCGGACGAGCGCATCAATGGTTCGTGGCCAACGGAAGGCCCAAAAGTTTTATGGAAAGCTTCCGTCGGAACAGGCTTTTCCGGGTTTGCGGTTGCGGATGGCCGGGCCTACACGATGGGCAACAGCAACGAGATTGACACGGTTTTTTGCTTCGATGCCGCAGCTGGGCAAAAGCTCTGGAGCTTTTCTTACCCGTGCCGGCTGGATGCGCTTTACAACGAAGGCGGGCCAGGCGCGACCCCGACAATCGATGGAGCACGGGTCTTCACATTCAGCAAGCGCGGGGATCTTTTTTGTGTCGAGGCAAAGACTGGAAATGTCGTTTGGAAGAGGAACCTAGTCGCCGAATTAGGAATCACCAAACCGCGCTGGGGTTTCGCCAGCTCGCCTCTCGTGCAAAATAATTTGCTTGTTCTCAATGCCGGCGGCGCCGGGATTGCGCTCGACAAAAACGACGGGAAAACCATTTGGCTGTCCGACACCAATGCGGCTGGGTATGCCACGCCAGTCCCGGTCACAATTGACAGCGAGAATTGCGTCGCCATTTTCGGCGCCAAACAGCTCGCATTGGTTCGGGTGAGCGACGGCAAAAAACTTTGGGGTTTCCCATGGGTGACTCAGTACGACATCAACGCGCCGGAACCGGTTTTAGCAGGAAAGGACAAGCTGTTTATTTCCAGTTACGACCACGGCTGCGCCTTGCTCCAACTCAGCGCCGCAGAACCGAAAGTGATTTGGCAAAACCGGAACATGGCGAATCATTTCAACGGCTGCGTTTGCCTGGACGGTTGCATTTATGGAATCCACGGCAACTCGGACGATCCAAAACGAGAACTCCGCTGCCTCGACGTGACCAGTGGGGAAGTGAAATGGCAATTCCAAGGCTTTGGGCTGGGCTCGCTCTGCGCGGCTCGCGACACGCTTATCGTGCTCGGGGATCATGGAGAATTGGCCGTCGCTCCTGCGACGCCGAAAGACTTCCGTCCGGAAGCGCGGGCCCAAGTCCTCGGAGGCAAATGCTGGACAGTGCCCGCGCTGGCAAACGGCCGCATCTACTGTCGAAATGCGCAAGGAACAGTGGTCTGTCTCCAAGTGAATGCTGAGTGAATTCCCCGCCGATTCAGACCGACCGCAAATTAATCTCCTTCTCCAATCCAGATCGCTGAATCTGCGGGGTGAACACTTCCGCGGGGCGACAACGCCACTCATCGGAACAGCCCCCACCGATTCAGACCGACCGCAAATTAATTCCTTCCCCAATCAAGATCCGCGCTGAATCTGCGGGGTGAACATTTCCGCGGCACGACAACGCCACTCCGCAGATGGCTCCCGAGTACGCTCGCCCCACCGGCGCCGCTGCGATGCTCCAAATTCATCTGGCGCGGACGAGTTCAATTACGAAGCTTGCGGAGGCGGCTCCGCCCGATTGGAAGCGCCGCTGGAATTGTTGGCGGGAGGCGAGGGCGCTGCTCGGAAATTTTTCTCGATCTCCTGATTAGCGAGCTGCGCCTGATACAGCTCGACTAACCTCTTCAACCGTTGCAGTGAACGTTCGTTCTCCGCTATCAGCGCCTTCAAATCTTCGAGTTTTTCGTTTTCCCCTTCTGGCACAGTTTTGAAATAGCAGAAAAAATCAGGAGCGTATTTAGGGGATAACCTGAAACTGCGGTGCGAGGTTGCCTGAGCTGTCTTAGGGTGATTTTCGCGGACGCCCTTTGCTGCGGGAGGGAGACCTTCTGCCGTCCGCGGCTGGACCATTCTTTTCGGATTCGGGCAGGTTATCGCCTCCCACGATTTCGCGGACATTTTCCACTAACCGATCCAAATTCTTCTTGTTTTCTTCCAAGCTCTTTCTGATTTCGGCTAAACGCTTGTCGAGTGGCTCCGGAGACATGCAAAAAATCTAAGAGAACAGTGGAAAGCAGCATATCCGTACATTTACGCGTTCGGGCTATGGGTTTCCCGCAGTCCAACTAGCAATCTTTGCAAAACTAATCGCCTACGACATGGTGCAAAACCCCTCACCCTTCATCCCTCTCCCCGCGCTATTGAAAGCCAACGGATGCATCAGCGCGGGCAGGGAGAGGGGTGCATGAACGTCTGCCACGATTAGTAGCCGCGAAAATGCCGAAAATGCTCAAGGAGCTGGCGCAAAAGCTAATTGTGGTTTATTCCTTTAGCGGGATTAACATGAAAGGCTCCTTTCTCTGGGTTCTCGCTGTCGTCGCCTGCGCCGCAATTTCCCACGCTAAGATGGCTGATGGCCGGCAGATTGTCCGGCTCGATGGCGATTGGGAAATCGCCGAAGGAGGCATGGACAAAATCGCCGAACGCTTTGACCGCCGCGTTCCAGTGCCAGGCCTGGTCGATTTGGCGAAGCCGCCGTTTGCCGGGGTTGGCGAAACCAACCAATCCCGTGAGGCGTTTTGGTACCGCCGGAATTTCAAAGTCGATGGCCCCATCCCCGCGAGAGCAGTCTTGAAAATTCACAAAGCCGCGTACGGGTGCAAAGTCTTTCTGAACGGCAAAATGCTGGGCGAACACTTGCCCAGTTTCACGCCCGGCTATTTTGACGCGCGCGAAGCGTTGCGTGGGGACGACGCCCCGAACGAACTCGTCGTGCGCGTCGGCGCGTCACGCCAAGCGGTGCCGCTTTCCATTCCAAGCGGCTGGGACTTCGAAAAAACTCGCTACATTCCCGGCATCTTCGATTCCGTCGAACTCATTTTGTCCGGCACACCCCACCTGATCCGCCTTCAAACCGCGCCTGATATCACGAACCGCCTTGTCCGCGTCCAAGCCGTCATCCGCAATGATGGGAACGCGATCACGCGCAAAATTGATTGCATCGTCCGCGAGGCGTCAGGTCGCATCGTCAGCCGCAGCGCGTCCTCGCCGTTGACATTCGCGGCCAATTCCGAGACCACCGCCGAGTTCAATGCGCCAGTCCCCAACGCTAAACTCTGGTCTCCCGAGCATCCTTTCCTCTACGAAGTCGAAGTTGAAACCGGTTCGGACAGCGCCAAGGCCCGGTTTGGCATGCGGGAATTCCATTTTGATCCGTCCACCGGCCGAGCCGTGCTCAATGGCCGTCCGTATTTCATTCGCGGCAGCAACGTGACGCTCTACCGATTTTTTGAAGACGCGGCGCGCGGCGACAAACCGTGGCGCAGCGAATGGGTCCGGCGGCTGCATCGCCAGTTCAGGGAAATGAACTGGCACGCCCTGCGATACTGCATCGGGTTCCCGCCCGATTTCTGGTACGACATCGCTGACGAACAGGGATTTCTGATTCAAGACGAGTTTCCGCTTTGGCATCTCGATAAATGGCCGGCGGAGCTCAAGAGCGACGAACTCGCCCGGGAGTACCAAGAATGGATGCAGGAGCGCTGGAACCATCCGTGCGTGGTGATTTGGGATGCGCAGAACGAAACCCGCACGACCGAGACTGGCAAAGCCATTCAGCAGGTTCGGCAGCTCGATCTATCACACCGGCCGTGGGACAACGGCTGGGCCCCGCCGCAAGATCCCGGCGATAGTTTTGAATCGCACCCGTACCTCTTTTCGAATCCGAACTTCAAGCTGGCTGACCTCGCGCACACCTCAGGAACGCCCAAAGGCAATGTCGTTCCCAACTCCCTCACGAACGCAATCATCCTGAACGAATATGGCTGGCTTTGGTTGAATCGCGATGGGACGCCGACCACTCTGACTCGCCAGGTCTATAAAAATCTCCTTGGCGAAGATGCCGCCCCATACCAGCGGCGCTATTACTACGCGCGAACCCTGGCGGCGCTCACGGAGTTTTGGCGAGGTCATCGCGCCTGCGCCGGCGTGCTTCATTTCTGCGGGCTCGGATATTCACGGCCGAACGGCCAAACGAGCGATCACTTCACCAATTTGGAAGCGCTCACATTCGATCCGGATTTCCATAAATACGTCCGCGACGCCTTTGCGCCGGTCGGAGTGATGATCGATTTCTGGGCCGAGACAAACCCGCCGGGAGTAGTCACCGTTCCAGTCGTCATCATCAATGACCAATACGAGGACTGGGTCGGAGAAGTGCGGTTCCGCCTCTTGCGCGGCACTGAAAAGAAAGATCTTTATTCCGAAACGTCAGTTCGGCTCAGATTGCCGGCCTTGGGCAGGAAAATGGTTTCGTTCGATTGCTCGATTCCGCCTGAGCCAGGACATTACCAATACGAGGCGACGCTGCTGAAGCGAGTCGCTCCATTGGCCACGAGCTTGCGTGATTTCGACGTACAGAACCCCCCGAAATAGCACGGCGCCCTCGCACCCTCCTTCGCAACTATGGCGGGCAGGCCGTCGCACCGATTTTTGAGCTTCGTCATTATTTCGTCCTTCGTCCTTCGTTATTCGTCATTCCACATGACCTCTCGCGAACGCGTTCTTGCCGCACTCAATCATACCCAGCCCGATCGCGTTCCCATTGATCTTTCCGGCCACCGCTCTTCTGGAATCGCCGCCATGGCTTACGCGAAGCTTCGCGATTATCTCGCATTCGAGAACAAACCGATCCGCGTTTACGATCCGGTCCAGCAACTCGCCATCGTTGACGATGACGTGCTCGATCTGTTCGGAGTCGACACGATCGAATTGGGCCGTGCCTTCGCGTTGGAAGATAATTACTGGACGGAATGGCAACTGCCCGATGGCGTCCCGTGTTTGATGCCGGTCTGGGCCAAACCGAAACGGCGCAAAGGGGAATGGATTCTCCCTTCCAAAACCGGACGCCCGCTCGGCCGAATGCCCGACGGCGTGCTTTATTTCGAGCAATGCCATTTTCCGCTGATGGAGAACGACGCACCCGACCAGGTTGCGCCAGCGTTTGAAGATTGCATGTGGACGGCCTTTGCCACGCCGCCCGGACCGATCGTTGATGGTCCACGCGGACAAAAACTTTTTGCGGAAGGAGCGCGCCGCCTCCGGAGCCAAACGGATCGCGCCATTCTCGGGTTGTTCGGGGGCAACTTGCTCGAGATCGGCCAATATTTTTATCGCAACGACAATTTTTTTATGCTCCTCGCGGGCGAACCGCAAAAGGCCCACCGGTTTCTCGACCAATTGCTTGAAATCCATTTGCAGAATCTCGCGGCGTTCCTCGACGCCGTCGGCGATTTCATCGATGTGATCGTGTTCGGCGATGATTTCGGCATGCAGCAAGGGCCGCAAATTTCGCCGTCCATGTATCGGGAATTCTTCAAACCCCGCCAGGCAGTCATGTGGGCCTTCGTTAAAGCCAAATCGCGGGCGAAAGTGATGCTGCACTGCTGCGGCGGCGTTCGTGAACTGTTGGACGACATGATTGGAGCGGGCTTGGACGCAATCAACCCGGTCCAAATCTCCTGCCGCGGGATGGAAGCTGAAGGCTTGAAAAAGGATTTCGGGAACCGGTTAACGTTCTGGGGGGGCGGCTGTGACACCCGCCAAATTCTCTGTGAAGGAACGCCCGAGGAAGTCCGCGAGCATGTTCGGCGAAACCTGGAAATCTGGAACCCCGCTGGCGGGTACGTTTTTCAGCAGGTGCACAATCTGATGGCGAATGTTCCCCCAGCCAATGTCGTCGCGATGTTCGAAGCGGTGCAGGAGTTTTTGCCTCGTAGCTGAACTCGTGGGGTTCAGTCCCTCCGTTGCGCCGTCTCGGCTGAAGACTCACGTCTTCCGCTACACAAACAATCACTTCGATATCTCCATCCAACAACCCGCAAACGCCGGCGCTGCCCAGGTCAGTTCTGATCCCGCTCGAATCCCGATTGGTCGCGTCTGAATTGTTGATTCTTCAAGCGTGTTCGCCCGCCACGGAACATCCGCGGATAATTGCTGCGGCCTTCACTTCCTTGACTCCATCGAAGCCGCTGAGCTCGATCTTCACCACGATCGGTCCTTGCGTTCCGCGATGCACCATCGAAAGCAGGAGCCGCCCATTTGCATCCAGCGCGGCCAGCGCATCGATCGCCCCGAATCGCCTGCTATCGCTGACATTCTTCAAATCTCCCAAAACCACCGGCGCGCTTTCAAACGGGGTATCGATCTCGACGGCGACCGGAATGGCCCCTGCGAACGACGCAAACGCGGCTTGGGCGTAATGACACGGGTTGGCGAAAACGCGTTCGCGCTGCTTGCGCAGGCCTCCACCATGATTCACGGTCGCCGAATGGGTGACCATCTCGACAAAATTTCCAAGACGAATGGCGGCATGGTACAGCAAAACATCGTAAAGCGCTTCCGCCAGCGTGCTGGGGTTCACCAAATTCTCCTGCGTCAGCCGCACCGGCGCGGAATTCGTGTCGCGCTGAATTCGGGCGAAAAGCTGGAGTTCAGTGACGGCAAGCTTCGGCTCGCGAATTCCCGCGCGGATCATGTCCTGTTCCAAACTGCTCCAGCGATTCTGGAGAACTTCCGGTGCCCACATGAAATCGCGATACACATCCAGTGGATCTGCGCTCGGGGAAACCGACCCGCCAATCAACGGGTGATCCGTCGTGACGTTCATCTGGTTCGCGGCGCCGGCGATCAACGTGTCGTTCCATGATTTCCCCCAAAGAACAGGCGCGCCACACGCCAGCAACTGAACGTTGCGATCGGCCGCGCGCATCGGTTTGGCGAACCGCAAATATCGATCCACATAACCGGGCGCGGTCGTCCAATGCATTTGCCAGCGGCCCCACAGTTCATTGCCCACCTCCCAGAATTTTATTTTGTACGGCTCGGGATGTCCGTTCGCGGCGCGTTTGGCGCCCATGAGCGAACTCGCTGGCCCATTGCAATATTCGATCCACCGCGCCGCTTCCTCGGGTGTGCCGCTGCCCGCATTTACGCAAATCATCGGTTCGCATCCGACCGCCCGGCAAAACTCAACGAACTCATCCGTGCCGAAATGATTCGGCTCGATGCCACCCCAGGCGTAATTCGGTTTGGTTGGCCTCAGTTCCAGCGGCCCAACGCCGTCTTCCCACTGGTACGTGCTGACGAAGTTTCCCCCGGGCCAGCGCAGCAGCGGCAGGCGCGATTCTTTCAAAAACCTGATCACGTCGGGATCAGCCCCCTGAATGTGATCGGCCGGCCGCAACAATGCCCGCTGCAAAATGAACTGCCCTGGCCCCTCCGCCAAAATCACGAATTCATACGCGGCCTCCTTGTCAGCGTCCGGTGGGATTTCCAACCGTCCAGTAAATTTCTTCCAGTCAGCTGATAAGCCCTCGACCTGCGCGAATATTCCCAGCGGAGTTTTGCCCGGCCCGATCAGCCCAACCGAAAATTTATCGAGATCAGGCGAGCGCGCGAAGATTTCGAACTCAAACTTTCCCGTCCGGTGCAATGGCAGCGTCGTCCATTGACCAATCCCGGTCCGTGGCGCCTTCGCCTCGATCCGCTGGGCACGGCTGGCGTTCGGTCCAGTGTCCGGACTGAATTGGACTGCGCCACGGGCTCCGTATCGAGCCCACCAGCAGCTCAGGTTCTCGGCCCGTGCTGCAGCGAGTTCGTCCAGTTCAGCGTCAGGCCAGCCAATGCGGAGGGCCTGGCGCCTGAGCTCCTGGCCGATCTTTTCTTCGTCCGTGTGAAATTTGGTGACGCCATCAAATGACATTTGCCCATTCCAAATTGGATAATCCGCGAACGTGGGATTGCGCAGGATCTGCGCTTCCATTCCATTGTAGATGTTCGCGCCGAGATGTTCGCAGAACTTGCCTGTGATCCACCGCGCGATTGGCGAAGACATTTTCTGCCCCGCCAAAACCCGAATGCGCGCGTGATGGGGATCGCTGGTTTCTTTGACCTGCCTGAGCTGGATTTCCGCTGCTGGAACGCGTGGCAGCGCCACAGCAAAACCGAGGAGAAGAAAGAAAGAGCTGGTCTTCATGGCCCGCAGTTTAATGCCGTAATCCAGAAATACGATCGGGATTGACGGGGCAACTCGGCAAATCCATTCTTGCGCCAACCAACGACTCTAGCGGCACGGCTGTTCTGTGCCCTCTCCAATTCAACACTCAATTCAACACGCCATGAATCGCACGACTTACCAAACTCTCGGAGCTCTCTGCGCTCTTGCGCTGCTTTGTTCAAGCGCCGCAGCGGCCAATTGGACCGCGGACATGACCGAAGGCAAACCCGCCTTCAAATCGATGGGGCCGCTGGCGTTCGGGCCGGACGGCATTCTTTTCGTCGCCGATACGAAGGCCGCGGCTATCGTCGCCGTTGCCACCGGCGATACAACGCCAAGCGCCGGCGAGAAATCAATTAAGATTGATGGGCTCAACCAAAAACTGGCAGGCCTGCTCGGCACGACCGCCGATCAAATCCTCATCGACGATCTGGCCGTTAACCCGATTTCGAGAAAGATTTATCTGGCGGTTTCCCGCGGGCGCGGCCCAGCTGCGCTGCCTCTTTTGGTCCGGGTCAACTCGGATGGCCAGATCGAGGTGGTTTCACTCGATCATGTCAAATTCTCCCGCGGCGAATTGCCCGACGCTCCTGTCGATGGCGTCGTTGGCGCCCCGAATCGGGGAAGCAATCCGCGCCAGGAATCGATTACCGACATCGCCTTCTTTCAAGATCGGGTGTTGGTGGCGGGGCTTTCGAACGAGGAATTCTCTTCCACCTTCCGAGCAATTCCATTTCCTTTCAAAAACGTCGAGAGCGGCGCCAGCGTCGAAATTTTTCACGGGTCGCATGGCCGCTTTGAAACGCGCTCACCGGTTCGCACTTTCGTCCCGCTCAAGATCGGCAATGAACCGCAATTGATCGCGGCGTATACCTGCACTCCGCTCGTTCAATTGCCAATCCGCGACCTCAAACCGGGCGCGAAAATCAAAGGAAAAACTGTCGCGGAGTTGGGCAATCGGAATCGGCCGCTCGACATGATCGTTTATCAAAAGAACGGCAAGGATTACCTGCTGCTCGCCAATAGCAGCCGCGGCGTCATGAAAATCCCCACCGACCAAATCGAAGGCGCGGAAGCCATCGCCACGCCAGTGGCGGGCAAGAAAGGCCTGCCGTACGAAACGATCGAAAGTTGGACTGGCGTCGAGCAACTCGACCGCCTCGACTCGGCTCATGCCATCCTCCTGCGTCGCGCGGACAATGGTTCTTTGGCTTTAGAATCCTTGCCGCTGCCGTAAGCCGGACGGAGCCGTTCTTGCAACAGCGCGACACCCCTCTCCCCGTGCCGGTGCAACGAGAGCCTTGCACAGCACGGGCAGTGGGGATCCAGGGTGAGGGGGCCCATTCACATGCCAATACTTGTGCGATCATCTCTATGTGGCGCACTCTCCTGCTGAGTCTCTGCCTTTCAACTCCAGGGGCGACGGCGTTGGGTGAAGCGGCGGACACGGCGCCGTCTCCGCCTTACCGCGTCCGATGGACACAAGATCAAACTGACGCCAATAAAACGGTCGCCGAGCTCTCAGGCATTGATTCCACCACGCTCGCCCAATTGCGCAGCCCAAAATGGAAGCTGGCCGATTGGCAGCGACTGTTCCCAGTTTTCGTCGAGCAATCAGATTTGCTCTCGAACATTGGGCTGCCGCCAATGCTCGGGACCTATCAGATTGAATCGGACTTGATCCGGTTCGAGCCGCAATTTCCGCTCGAACCCGGCCTCATCTATCGCGCGGTCTTCTTGCCCTCTGAACTTCCAGGCCATCGAACCCGATCGCCCGATCGCATCGCCGTGCCTTTTAAATGCCCACCCCGGCTGCCGTCCCAACCCACGGTGGTCGCCCAGGTTTACCCAACCAGCGACGTGCTCCCCGAGAATCTGCTGAAGTTTTATCTTCAATTCTCCGCGCCGATGAGTCGCGGCCGGATTTATGATCACATTCATCTCAGAACAGATTCCGGCACAGAGATCGAACTTCCGTTCTTGGAAATCGACGAAGAATTATGGAATCGTGAAATGACCCGCCTGACATTGTTTATCGATCCCGGCCGCATCAAGCGCGGCGTTCGACCGCTCGAAGAAATCGGCCCAGCCCTCGAACACGGCAAGCGCTATTCATTGGTAATTGATAGCGCCTGGAAAGATGCCTCAGGCAATCCGCTGGGAAAACATTTTGCAAAACAGTTCACGGTCAGTCTGCCCGATCGCGAATCGCCCGACCCGGCCCGCTGGAAAATCACTCCTCCGCGTGCGAACTCGAAGGATCCACTTGTGATCGAATTCCGCGAACCTCTCGACTGGGCCTTAGCGCAAAGGATGATCCAGGTTCTTGACCCACTCGACCGCCCAATTGACGGCAAAGTGACGCTCGCTGATCAGGAACGGCAATGGCGATTTCAATCGGACAAGCCATGGGTTCGGGGGCGATATCAGCTGGTCGTTCAGACCACCATTGAAGATCTGGCGGGAAACAACATCGGCAAGGCATTCGATGTCGATTTGTTTGAACGCGTCGAGAAAGCCTTGACAAAGCAATCGGTAAAGCTCCCGCTCGAAGTGCGCTGATGCTTGGCCAGTGTCCGAATTTCAAGATGGCGGAGCGCGACTGTGTCCGAAGGACCAGTCGCAGCGCTGCGGCTGATCTGCGACACAGCCGCGCTGCCAAATCGGGACACTACCGATACTTGAGCGAAGTTGCGCTGCGCGATTCGTGGTGCATACTCGTTGCCGGCTCGTCAGTAGCCTCGCCCCACCGTATGACATTGGTGCAGCACAGCATTCAACCACCCAAATCTCTCCAACCTATGAAAATCGCAGCCCCTATCATTTTGATCACCCTCACGACAGCCTTTTCGCAAGGCAATATTCTCGCGGCCCACGAAGTGCGCGAAGAATTTCACCAGACCTATCCTCTCAAGGACGGAGCCGCCATCAGCCTCGACAACGTCAATGGCAACGTGCTCGTCAACACCTGGGACAGCAACGAAATCAAAGTCGATGCCGTAAAGAGGGCGGACAACAAAGAACATCTCGATCAAGTAACAATCGAAGTTGATGCGCAGCGGGATCACATCCGAATACACTCCAAATACCCCGAGTCAAAATTCTTCCGCAAGCGCAACAACTCGACCAAGATCGATTACACGGTGACCGTGCCGCGCTTGAGCCGCTTGGATGGAATCAAGAACGTCAATGGCGGAGTGGAAATCCAGAATTTCCCAGGCGACCTCCAAGCCAGCTCAGTCAACGGCTCGGTAAAAGCCACTGGCCTCGGCGGAAAAGTCAACCTGTCCTCGGTGAACGGCGGCGTGAAAGCGAGTTTCACTGGGTTCAACAAAAGCGCCTCCCTCCACTCGGTCAATGGGAGCGTCACGGTTGAATTGCCGCCAGACAGCAACGCGGAGATCTCTGCCAAAACCGTGAATGGCGGAATCAGCGGCGAGTTTGCAGGAACCACCAAAAAGCATTTCCCCATCGGCCAAAACCTAAACGCGACGATTGGACATGGCGGCGCCAAGCTCGACATTTCGACCGTGAATGGCGGGATTCGAATCGAACGGGCCAAAGCCGTCGCGTTGGAAAAAAAATAAAGCAGTCGCTTCGCCAAAGCCCAGGTCGAACGAGGGAACGTTCGTTTGGGGATGCTGAACTGCCGCGGAAGAAAGCTAAGCGCAGAGCGTCGAGCCGCGGCGCTTGCTACGACAGATCGAGGCCGTATTCTTTGGGGAGAAACGTTCCCGCTTCCAGCAATGGAATCATCTCGCTGATGAATTCCGTTTCTGATTCCGGCAACGTCGCCGCTTGCCGGGCCAGATTGTCGAGCCATTTAATCTCGCGCGGTTCCAATTTCAGAATTCCCTCCGCATGGACGGCACTCAACTCGCTCAAGGTTGCCAGCACCGCCCGCCGCGTCCGACGGTACGGATCGGATTCCTGAGCGATTTCAGCCGCCAATCTTAAAACCACATCCGGCCGCAGAACCCAGGCTTGTGGATCGCGCGCTGCATCTGACTCCGTCAGCCAATTGCGCAAACGGATTGCCTCGTCCGGCCCGTGAGCCAAGGCCGTGTTCATGAGCCGGCAATCGTAAATGAGCTGTTCGAGGCTCACGATTGGCGCCGGAGCGCTGAGCAGCCGAATGTTTTGAACCGATTCGTTGGACCAGCAATCGCAAACCGCTTGCGCGATGTTTCCCACCGGGCTCAAGTGCGCGCACGCGGCGGTTCGGCCTTCCATCGAGATCGGCACGCCGGCCAGAGCTTTGAGGTAAGGGCCCTCGTACGCGCAATCTTTGCTCGGGCCCACCGCGCCGAGTTCGTATGGGATCAAACTCCGCGGCGCCGAAGCGACTCGCGCCACTGCCGCAAAGACCCGGGGAATTAGCTTTTGTTCCGCCAGCACCATCGCGGTGTTTGCGACGCCGCAAGCTGTGTCTCCAGATGGAAGCATGTCTGTTCCACGGCAAGCGCCAATCATTTCAGTCCAGAGAAATCGCATGTCGCGCGGCGCTAAAACGCCGAGCGCGAAAACGAGTCCCCGCAAATCACCGCTCACCAACGCGGCATCGGAAATCTCCTTTCCGCCGGTCGATTCGATGGCGAGAAGATCAGCCCCGGCTGAGGCGGCGGAATGAAACAGTTGCTGCATGCTGTCCCAATACGGGCCGGAGCGCAAAAGTGCCGGACGAATGTGGTCTCGATTATCGTTCGGGGTCAGCCGGAGAGCGCTCGGCAACCGGTGCAGATCGAAACACGTTCGCAACGTTTCGCTGAGGATGCGGGTGATGTCGAGAGCCCATTCCGGGTGTTCGGTCATCGGGGGCAGAGCCTCAAATTCGACAATTAATCCAGGCGCTTGCAGATCGAGGGCGCGCCGGCAAACGGCTTCGATGATCTCCCGATATTCCTTACAAATGTCGGGCCAGGTGTGCGGGCTGATTTCGATCGGGCCCCAGGTGAAGTTTAATTCCGGCAACACCGAGCCTCCACCGCAGATAATCCCTCGGCCACAAGCAACGGGCCGCGGCGCCGAGCCAAAGATGAATTTCTTCAGCGATGTAATGGCGAGCCGGCTGGGCGGCCGGGCCGCAGGCACGGCGACGTGGTCGCTGCTTCGGCTGGCTGGCATACAGATTAGATCAGTTTCGTGCGGCCAGGCACAGCGAGCGGGTAATTTCCAGTAGGATCCGGTTTGATCGCCGGTTCCGTCGAGAAATCACCGTCCGGCGGACCGAAGGTGAAGTTGGATTTAAGCGCATCCTCCCACGAAACGAGTTTGCCGGTATAACAAGCGATCTGGCCGAGGATCGCCACCATCGTGCTCCGGGCCATGAAATCGCCATTGTTCAGAGGCGTGCCAGATCGAATGGCGGCGAAGAGCTCCTGATGTTCGATGTCGTACGGATTGCAAGGCGGGCCTTGGTACCGCCAGGGGTTTTCTCCCTGAATCGAAGAACGCAAAAGATCGCAGCGGCCTTTGGTCCCGATCAGCAAGTCGGAAACATCGCCATGGCATCCGACTTGGGTCCGGCAAAACGCGTACAACCGCACGCCGTTCGTGTACTCATAAACAACCGAGTGATGATCGAAGGCATCGCCGTAAATGTCGCCAAACGAGGAAGACCGGCCGCCCAGTCCATGCGCCCGCACCGGCGCCTGCCCGCCCAGCGCCCAGGTCGACTTGTCGAGATTATGAACCAACGACTGCGTCACGTCGTCGCCCGAAAGCCAGGAAAAATGATACCAATTGCGAAACTGATATTGAATTTCGGTCAGGCCCGCCTCCCGCGGATTGAGCCGGTACGGCCCGCGCAAATAATTTTCCTCAATCGCCACGATGTCACCGATAGCTCCATCATGGACGCGTTTCATCGTCTCCCGCACTGCGGTGTGATAGCGGTTCATTAAACCGGAGACGACGCAGAGCTTTTTTTCTTTCGCGGCTTCGCAAGCCGCCATGACTTGGCGAACGCCGGGCGGATCGATTGCGTGCGGTTTCTCCACGAAAACATGCTTCCCCGCGGCAATCGCCGCCGAGAGGTATTTTGGATGAAACTTGGAAGCGCACGCGATCAGCACGACGTCCGAGTTTTCGATGACGTGCTGGTAGCCGTCAAACCCGACGAAACAGCGATCCGCCTTCACCGCGAACTGGGCCGGTTTCTGTTCCTGCACAAGTTTGAATTTTTCCTGCAGACGATCCGAAAACAAATCGGCCATGGCGACCAAACGGGCGCCAGGATCGGCATTGAGCGCGTTGACGGCCGCGCCGCCGCCGCGATCGCCGCATCCGATCAAGCCGACTCGAATGACATCGTTTGCTCCCGCATACGCGCGTTGTCGGAGCGCGATGGGAAGAAGTGAAGTGGCGGAAACTGCCGCCACGGAATTTTTTAGGAATTGCCTCCGGGAAGAGGGCGGTGGAGAGGGTCGGGTCAGCCTGTTCATAAACAGGCCTGGAGTCTCACGCCGTTAGCGCGCGATGATGTTGATGAAGGTCAACGGCGGGAGAGCGGAAGATGAAACGAACCCTTTTTTCGCAATGACCACCGCCTGCGGAAGGGTGTTTGCAGAGAGAAGAAAACTCCTGGCAGCATCGCGGCGAAACAATGCTGGCGTTCAGTGTCGGCCGCGTAGCGCGCGCGGCTGACGGCGCGCGTCGTTTAGCGACTCAAGGAAGCTTGAGTCGGCGCGGAAACCGGCTGCGGTGTGCCAATCAGCGAGTGCTGGATCTGATGGTAGATCTGGTCCTTCAACCACGCGCGGCGCTTTTTTAGTTCTTCAATTTCTTGATCAGTCGCGAATTCGATCTCTTCCTCGATGCGGTAGATCGACTCATCCAACGTATGGTACTCTTCAAACCATTTCCGAAAGCGTTCGTCCGAGGCTTTCAGTGTTTTGATGGTTTCTCGATGCTCCGGGAACTCTCTGGTGATCGGATGATGGAGGTCCATGGTTGTTGACGTTGACTGTTAGTTCGATTGGATATTATCGGCGGTTTGGCCCTAGTAAAGCCGAAGTTTTTCACCGGCGCATTAACCTCCGGCGCCCTGTTAAAATCGTCAAGCGGCCCGGTGGTTATTTGGGCCCAGCCACGAGGCTCACACTCGCGGAAGCGCCGATTCGGGTCGCTCCCGCCTCGATCATTCGGATGGCCGTCTCCCAATCACGAATCCCGCCCGCGGCTTTAACTCCGAGCTGGCCGCCGACCGTCTCGCGCAAAAGCCGCACGTCCTCGACCGTCGCCTTCCCCGCGCCAAACCCGGTGCACGTCTTCACGAAGCGCGCGCCCGAATCGATGGCAAGTTTGCACGCCAATATCTTTTCCTCCGTGGTTAACAGCGGCGCTTCGAGAATCACTTTCACCGGACGTTCGTCCGATGCTTCCACCACGTCGCGCAACTCGCGCAGCACCGCCGAAGGATTTCCATCCTTCAACCAGCCAATGTTCATGACCAGATCGATTTCCTGCGCCCCATTATCAACCGCAACCTCCGTTTCATATCGCTTGGCGTCCATCTCCATCGCCCCGAGCGGAAATCCAACAACCGCGACGACCTGAACGGGACTTTCCTCCAACCAATGCCGGGCGTCCACGATGCGCGAGCCATTCACGCAAACCCCATGAAAACCGTGCTGCCGCGCTTCCTCGCAAAGGCGCTCGATGTCGCTCCGCGTCGCATCCGCCCGCAAGCAGGTGTGCTCGATTTTGGATGCGAGTTCTTTCGGAGACATATTGAGGAAATCAGGATTCATAACTGGCTTAGCTCATTTTCGACCCTTTCGAGGCGCTTCGATTTCGCCCGCGCCAGAACAATCATGCGCCTGGCAGCGGCCGTTTCCCTGGCAAGCGCGTCAGTCGAACGAACGCTTCAGCGGCTGAAACTCCCGCTTCCCGTCCTCGAAAAATCGCGACAGGCTCGTGGTGCTGGCGCCAAATCGCTTCGCCGTTTTGACTCTCGTGCGCGAGCAACGCAGCTTTCTTTTTTTCTAAAACCGTCGAAACATCAACGTAAGTGTTCGGGCTGAACCCTTGCGTCTGGCTCCCGGTGTCGACTTCAAAAAAATAAATCTCCGGACGCGGCGCGATTTGTAGCGTCGACTGCAAAACCAGCAAACTGGCAATCTGATGATCCAAATGGGTGTCGATCGGCCAGTGCGTGAAAATCAAATCCGGTTTCTCCGCGCCCAGCAATTCCCGCATCTGCTGGACGCGGCCGCGATTGAGTTCAGTGGCGCCGTCGATTTGTCCGGCAAAGACAGCTTTCGCGCCGATGATTCGGCACGCTTCTTCGCACTCGCGGGTCCGAATGGCCGCGGCTTCGTCGAGCGATTTGCCGTTGATCCCCCGTTCGCCACGCGTCAGATAAATGATCGTCACGGCATGGCCCGCGGCCGCGTAGCGCGCGAGCGTCCCAGCTGAGGAAGATTCGGGATCATCCGGGTGGCCGCCGACGCAAACGATCTTCAGCCGCTTGCCTGAGCTTTGCGGCAGCTCATCTGCGGCGCGAATGTCGAGCAAAGCAGGCGTCGCGACAGCTGCGCCCGCAAGCGTTGTCAAAAAAGTTCGGCGGGAAAAATCTCCAGAATTCATAAGGGGCGCATGATGGCGCAGCTGCGCTGGGTTGGAAAGAGGTAAGCTTCAGCGAAGAGCCAGCGGGTTTTCTTTAGACCGGATCAAATCGTGGTGTGGCCGTTGCGCCGAAAGAGGAAGTTCCCCGATGACGAATCAGGCGCCTGAGCCGCTCACACCAGGAAGCGCACCCACACGAAATGTGCGATGACGTTCGCGTAGCCGCCGAGGTAACGAGGCGGATGGAGCATTGGAGCTTGTGAATGCGCCTTGTCCGCCTCATTACTTTGGCGGCTACGTCACGGTTTCCGGAGGCGGAAAAAGGCGGCTGAATTCGTCCTCGAAATCGACGCGGTTTTGACCCCGTTGATTGTTGTGACGGTCGCTGAAGAAGTCTGCCACGGCCCTTTCACAACGTTCGTGGTGGTTTCCAAATTGAACCCGGGCAAGGTTGATGTCCACGTCAGGATGATCGAATTGGTTTGGCGCTGGGTCTGGAGAGTTGGGCGCGGAAAAATTCCATTCAATTCGAACGCGCCGATGTCGCACAACCCAGCGCGGCCGGCGTGTCGCTGATCTTCCGGAGGACACCCTCCTTCAATTGTGATCGCATTGACCGCGGGACTGTTGGTGGCAAGGGCCATGGTCAGCGTTGGTCCGCCATTGTCAGCGAGTGAAAGCAGCTTCGGGTTTACGTTGTTAACGCTTCCGCTGCCAGCCACCTTGAGGCTTGCGTCGGAATTTAAATTAAATCCCCCATCCGTGATTGCTCCGCCGGCGTTATCGCCGTTAACGCTGCTGCTCAAAATCGAGTTCTGCAGAAGGAAACTGCCGCCGTCATTATAAACAGCTGCTCCGGCCGTTTGGCCGTCAACGCCGCTATCCCCATCTTGGCCAGTGAGCCCACCACCAACCCCAGCGGCGCCACCCGCGCCACCTCGAGCGCTGTGACGCGATAAAGTGGCGTTCACCACCACAATCCGGCCTTGGCCGGTGTTGAAAATCCCGCCACCGAGCGCCTTGCCACCGTCGCCACCGTCACCTCCAGTCCCTCCGAATAAGGCAGCGCCAGCGGCGCCTCCTGCGCCACCGGTCCCGCCAATGACGAAATTTCCGAAGAACGTGCTGTTGGTGACGCTCACAATTCCGGCATTACACAACGCTGCTCCGAGGGCCGCGCCTCCGGTTTGGCCGTTCTGCCCGCTTTGTTCGTTCCCTTGGTTCCGCCCTGCGGCCCCATTTCCGCCAGTGCCAATATTCCCGGAGAACGTGCAGCCCATGATCGCGAGAGTCCCGCCGTTGTTAAAAATCGCCCCGCCGGCCCCCATCCCGCTTTTGCCTGGTCGCCCGTCGAATCCAAGCGCTCCAGACCCGGCGCCCCCAGCTCCGCCCGATTGAGCGGCCGCCGAGTTGGTCGAAAATGTTGAATCAAAAAGCTGCGCTGTTCCTGCGGCGTCGTTGTAAATCGCCGCGCCAGATCCTGGCCCTGCTTTCCCACCATCGCCGCCAAACCCCCCAAACTGTCCGGCGCCGCCATCCCCGCCCTTGCCGCCTTTCACCGCGTTCCCGCCAAATGTGCAGTTCGTAATCGTCAGCGTTCCAGAATTAAAAATGGCCGCTCCAAGACCGCCGCCGCCATTGCCGCCATCACCGCCGGTGGGATTCACGAGCAGATCACTTGCGCCAATCAAGCCCGGGCTGCCATCGCCTCCGGTCACCGAGTGGCCAGTGAAGATGCAATCGTCCGCGACGACAAAGCCAGCTTCGTTGAAAATCCCGGCGCCCGAAGCGAGCCCGCCGTCATCGCCGTTAGTTCCGGACGCTCCCACGACTGCTCCGTTGATGATGCGGAGATGCCGCAGCGCCAAGTGAACGCCTGGCTTGACCTGAAAAACCCGGATCTGGCCGCCGCCTGAAATGGTGACTGTGTTCGTTCCGCCATCAATCATCGTGTCGGCGGAGATCACGAGCGTATTGGTGAAGCCGAGGTTCGCGTCACAGCGGAACTGGACCAACCCGCCTCCTTTGAGAGCCGCGAGAAATTCCAATTCATTGCACGGGGAGACATCTCCGGCTGGCCAAACTCGCGAGACAAGCGCCAGCGACGAAACAACGGCAGCTATAAGAAAACGAGCCCGGATCGGGTCGGTCGGACGAGCCATGAGGTGTTGACGGGTTATGGCCGGCCTGGCAATGGCGGCAATGGTCTGACGGTCTGGCCCGGGTGTTGATCGCCCGGCAAACCGGGCGTCGGCGGAAATGGTATGGCTGGATTGGCAGCTTTTTGAGCTTCCAACATGAGCACCTGTTCTTCCGGCGTCAGCACCGGCGCGCCACCGGGGGCTGCTTGTGGGGCGGGATTCACGCCGTAACGCGCGGCCATGCCCGGATCCATTTGGTAACCGCCGCGAATGTTCCGCGTCGGGATCCCTCGTGAGCCAACGTACCCAGCGGCATTCTGTGCGGCCGCCGTGGTCGTGATTGCTCCGGGAGCGACGCCGTTCTGGCCGGCAGCCATCGGGACAGGTTGCGGCACGCGCATTCCATTCACGCCGACCTGCGGAGGTGGAATGGCGCCCCCTGGAGGAATCGGGCCGGGCGCGGCGGGCGCGCCACCGGAAGTCGCTGTTGCCGGAGGGGCATCTTTCGCCAGCGTCAGGAGCATTTCGACGCCGTCATTCCGAATCTTGACGGTCCGCTCTCTCTCGTTAATCGCGAGAACTTCCAGTCCGTCCTTGGTTTGTTGCTCTGACAAACTGTAATAGTCGATCTTCCCCTTTTCGCCTTTGAGCATGAAGTACGCTTTGATCGGCCGCCGGAGCGCAGTAATGCCGGTGAAAAAAACTTTCCCTTTTTCTTTCGGAACGACCGGCTTGACCGGTTCGGGCGGCGGAGGGGGCGGCTTTAAATTAAACGGATTTCGTTCGAGGATGATTTGGTAGGGATTGTCATTGTTGTCGGTCCCTGGGGTGGCAGCGTTTATGGGAAAACCCAAGCTGCCCGCCAACGAAACGGCGACCAAACAATATTTCAATTCAAGCCGGGTCATAGCGGTGGTGCAGTATAGTCCAGTTCATTTCGAAACACCACCAACGGCGTTTAGTTGCGACGGTGGGACGGTGCGACGGTGGGACGGTGGGACGGTGGGACGGTGCGACGGTGGGACGGTGCGACGGTGGGACGGTGGGACGGTGCGACGGTGCGACGGTGCGACGGTGCGACGGTGCGACGGTGGGACGGTG
>ORJL011000085.1_pt1 | contig 63680 bp, 48 predicted proteins | sample 1779941 | NCBI WGS metagenome assembly ORJL01 (sample SAMEA104232317, study PRJEB22302) | groundwater metagenome | biome: forest; feature: aquifer; material: groundwater | place: USA | collected 2011-08-07 | depth 5.8 m | reverse complement strand
CCGGGGGGGGGAGAAAAAGACAACCCGGTGGCGGCCCGCCAATGGCACAGCGGTTTTCTGCCGAGCCGTTTGCAGGGAGTGCAATTTCATTCCAAGGGCGAACCGGTGCTGTACGTGCAACGACCGCCGGGCGTCAACAGTGATGATCAAAAGGCCATTCTCGACACGGTCAACGATTTGAACCGCGCCTTTGACCATGCCGTCCGCGATCCCGAAATCGCGACACGCATCGCGCAATATGAAATGGCATTCCGGATGCAAACGAGCGTCCCGGAACTGATGGACATTTCCAAAGAACCGCAATCGATTCTCGATCTCTACGGCGCAAAACCGGGCGACGGGTCATTTGCCTCGAATTGTCTTTTAGCGCGCCGGCTGGCGGAACGCGGCGTGCGTTTCGTTCAACTGTACCACCGCGGCTGGGATCATCATGGCGGCGTTAAGAAAGGCGTGGAAACAACCTCGAAACTCGTTGACCAGGCCTCCGCCGCGCTCGTTAAGGACCTGAAAGCTCGCGGCATGTTCGACGACACCCTCATTGTCTGGGGCGGCGAATTCGGCCGCACCCCCATGGGCCAGGGTGACGGGCGCGATCACCACATCAAAGGCTATTCCATTTGGATGGCAGGCGCTGGAATTCAAGGCGGGATGAGCTACGGCAACACGGATGAATTCGGCTACAACGCCGTCGAGAACACCGTCCATGTCCATGACCTCCACGCCACGATTCTTCACCTGTTTGGGATCGACCACGAAAAGCTCACCTACCGTTTTCAAGGGCGTGATTTCCGGCTGACGGACGTGGCCGGGAATGTGGTGAAAGCGGTGCTGGCTTAGCTCTGCAGGATAACCTCGCGCACTTGCTTCGGCGTGCAAACGTCGAGCAGCGCCTCGGATTAACCCTGGCGGATCATCTGCTCGTAGAGCCATGCCTTGGCATGTGTCCAATAACGCCGCACGGTCTTTTCCGAAATTCCAAGGATGGAAGCGACCTCATCGTTCTTCAATCCGACAAAAAAGCGCAGTTTGACAACCTCTGCTTGAAGCGGATCCTGCCGAGCCAGCAGTTCGAGACATTCATGAACGGCGAGCAGCCGTTCATCGTCAGAAGGCGCAGCGATCTCCATTTCGTCCGCGTCCAAGCGCTGCTGGCCGCCTCCGTGCCGCAGCGCGCGTTTACGGCGCGCATTGTCGATTAGAATGCGACGCATCGCTTCGGCCGCAGCTGCGAAAAAATGTGCGCGCCCGTCCCATGGTTCGTTTTCATTTCCAACCAGGCGCAGCCAGGCCTCATGGACCAACGCGGTGGGCTGCAATGTTTGGCCCGGGGCTTCATTGGCCATCTTCTGGGCCGCGAGTTTTCGCAACTCGTGATAGACGAGCGGCAATAATTCCTCCGCTGCTTTAGGATCGCCTTGCTGGACGGCCTTGAGCACACGAGTGATGTCGCTCATATAATGTCTTAAATCAGCGGCGGGACCGCCCCGCCGGTGGCGGACCGCTTCGGCCAGCTCGCTCGATTGTTTTCATCAGGTCAATGCACATTCGCGCCGATTGCGCCGCCGCTCACCCAGACCAGAAAAGCCATCGCCGACGCCACCGCCCCCGCCATGACCGTGTCGCCGAGGACTGCGAACGGCGTCAGAACCACGCGCGTGGGCGTGCCGAAACTTTCCAGGTAGACCGGGAGTTCGTAGATGCTTTCGGCCCCGTTCATACGATGCAATTTGAATCCTGGCCCGCCCTCCGCTTTGAATGGGTAACAAGCGAACCATGGAAGAGAATTGGTGATGGCAGACCCGCAGTCGAGCACCGGAATCGGTTTCATGCCGCTTGCCATGGCCAGGTCGACAAACTTCGGTTTCCTTCCGGCGCCAACCCGGGACCGGTTCGCCTCGAGAAAATAGGCGCGGCGTTCGATGGCAGAATGCTTGTCGCTCAGCGCGTCATATTCAACAAGCACGTCCCCATCGAACGCGTCCGAGAACAACGCCAGGTTGGGCTTTGGGGCGGGCTGGCAGTAATTGCGGAAATCACCATCATTCCAAAGTTTGTACGTCAGGCTGTAACGTTCCACCGTTTCGCAACCCGTTACGAGAACAACCATGCCCAAAACCGCGCGAGTAATCCACCGAGCCTGGAGGGGTTGGGATTTCATTGGCTGGCCTCATCGTGTGTGGCTCGCTGTCCCCTCACGTTTGAGTTCAAAATCGTTCCAAGCATCTTCGGTTGTCAGATGCTGAAGGATAAATTTTTGAAGTTCCGCCGTGCCCGTGGTCAGGACGGTGCGGCGGTCGTCTGGCTGGTCGCCAGTTGCGACGGACGTGTGCTGGATGGCGCTGGGATCTTTGCTCAACAATTTCTTGAGCCATTCATCATTCAATTCCGCCATTCGCAACACCGGCGTGAGTTGAGAAACTTTCAGCAAGAAGTGCGCGGGAATGATCTGATAATCCCGTTCCAGCGAAAACAGGTCGAGGAATAGCTGTCCTTGAAGTTTAAAGGCGTGCACTTCCATGACAGTGGCCTTCCGGCTCTCGATTAAGGTGAACCGATAGGTTGACTCCCGGCCTTTTTCAAACTTCCACACTTCGCCGTCGGCATCTTTCCCTTCCTTGATCCAATTGCCGACCAAGGCGGGTTCGAAAACCAAGTCCTTCGCCGTGTAGAACGGATGGACTGAAGTGACCACGCAGCCCGTCAGGATCGCAGCTGCCACAACCAGGAGGACGAATGATATTTGTTTCATAGACATGATTTGGATTGATGGTGGGTTAATTGGCGCAAGCGCTCATCGCGCGCGCAATTCACGCCAGGCATTGGAAACGCTCTCGGTATCCAGGGGCACGAGAGTGCCGGTGGCATCCATGCGATGAAGAGAAAGAACTCGAGCCAGCGAACGGAGAGCTTTTACGGGTCGATTGTCCGAAGCCAAATCCCAACTCCAAACACGCACCGAGCGAGTGTGCCTGTCCAAACTGACCGTGATCACCCGCCGGTCCTCAGCGGTGAACAGGGCATAACCCACGTCTCCATCGTGCCGGAGCGGGAGCGTGATCGGTTGGCCGGTCGAGACATCCCAGACGCGCGCACTCTTGTCTTCGCTGGCGGTGACCACGTAGCGGCCGTTATGGCTGAAAGCCGCGTCAAGCACTACCTGGCTATGTTGAAGAGGCGGAGTTACGGGCGCGCCTGTACTGACATCCCAAACGCGCGCTGTCTTATCGTCGCTGGCCGTGACAATGCGCTGGCCGTCCGGGCTGAAAGAAACATGCTCGACGCCATGTCCCCAGAAATCAGGGCCGCCATGCTTTAATAGAGGTATGATGGGCGCGCCCGTCTCCGCATTCCAAATCCGCGCTGTGCCATCCTGACTTGCCGTGGCCAAGCGGCTGCTATCTGGACTGAACGCGACGCGCCAGACCCCATTTTTGCCGTTGTGCGGTAAAGGAGGGGTAATGGCTGCGCCGGTGTTGGCATCCCACACGCGCGCGGTGCCATCGCGGCTGGCGGTGGCCACGCGACGGCCATCAGGACTAAAGATCACATGCGTTACAATTGCGGCGTGGACCAATGGCGGTGTGATAGCGGCGCCTGTTTCGGCATCCCAAACCCGCGCGGTTCCATCGTCACTTCGAGCCACGACGCGACGGCTGTCGGGGCTGAAGGCTGCCTGCAAAACCTGTCCGGAATACGGCAGAGGCGGAGAAATTGGGTTGCCGTTACTCGCATCCCAAACGCGCGCAGTTTTATCGTTGCTGCTGGTAACTACTCGGCGGCCGTCCGGACTGAACGTCACATCGCGGACTTGTTGGCCATGTTGCAAGGGAGGCGTTATAGGAGCGCCCGTCTCGGCGTCCCAAATTCTCGCGGAGGCGTCAGGCCCAGCCGTGCCGATCCGCCGGCCGTCTCCGCTCAGGCCAACATGGGTTACTTCCACCGAATGCGGAAACGCGGGAGGAAGAAGCTGGGTCTCAGATAATCCCCAGATTTTTACGGCGCCATCGAAACCGGTTGTGACCAGTCGTCTGCCGTCCGGACTGAACGAAGCGCGAAAGACGATATCGTCATGGAGCAACGGCGGTGTGACTGGCTCACCTGTGATGGCATTCCAGACTCGCGCAGTCTGGTCCTTGCTCGCCGTGGCCACATAACGCCCATCCGGACTGAACGTGGCGTGGAACACACTCGACTTGTGTCGCATCGGCGGTGTGAGCGGTTTGCCCGTCTTCACATCCCAAACCCGCGCTTCACCCTTGCGATTCTTGAATTCCAGCGGCCAGTTACCAATTGATTCGCCGCTGGCGGTAACAAGACGATGGCCGTCCGGGCTGAACGCAAGATGAACGACTTCTTCGTCATGGCGCAACGGCTCGCTGAGCGGTTTCCCCGTTCGAGCGTCCCAGAGCCGTGCGGTGTGGTCTTCGCTCGCCGTGCCGGCTAACTGCCCATCTGGGCTGAACGCCGCCCACCAGACTTTGCCGCCATGCGGCAACGGAGGCGTCACTCGCTGGCCGGTCTGCGCGTCCCAAATCTGCGCGGTTTTGTCTTCGCTAGCGGTAAGGACGAAGCGGCCGTCCGGGCTGAACGCAGCGGTCCAAACCACGCCATCGTGGTGGAGCGGCGGAGGGATGGGTTGGCCGGTGCCGGCATCCCACACTCGCGCCGTCTTGTCTTCACTCGCTGTGACTATCCGCCTGCCATCCGGACTAAACGCGACCGACCACACATTGCCGGCGTGCTGCACGGATGGCGCGATTGGGGCGCCGGTGCTGGCGTTCCAAACGCGCGCGGTCTTGTCTTCACTTGCAGTGACGATCCGCTGCCCGTCCGGGCTGAATGCAGCGCTAATGACATCACCACCGGAGAGAGAATGCTCCGAAGCAACTCTTCGCACATTGAACCCCTGAACGCTCCCCTCTCCCTTCCCTCTCCCCGCGCGTTCCATTCCACTTCTCAGATCGCGCGGGGAGAGGGTTAGGGTGAGGGGCTCCGGTTCGTGGGGAGGGATTGTGACGAGCAGTTCTCCAGTGTTTACGTCCCAGATCCCAGCGGCAGTCACCAACCGCTGGCCATCCGAGCTGAACTCTGCAGTCAAAGCCGGACTTTTTTGAGAAAAGAACTGGAGGAGCTTTGGGCAGCGCTCGAGCAAGGTCCCAATCCGCAACCGATCCGTGGCTTCGAGCTGAGGATCGCCTTCATCCAGACGGAGTGCTTCGGCAAACCACAGCAGCGAACCGAAGGCATCGTCCTGGTCCATCCGGAGGCTCCCTTTGTCCACGTACTGTCGCGCTAATTGATGCGAGACTTCGTTGGCGAAATGCTCGGCACGTTTCTGAGCGGCGGCAGCCTGCTGGCGACTCGATTCCGCTTCACGGTGCCGCGCCTTCGCCAGCAGTGCTTGTTTGCTGGCACGGACCGACTGCCACACACTGATTCCAGAGCCGGCCAGAACGGTGAACGCGAGCGCCGCCACAAAGCTCACGGCCGCCCGATGGCGTCGAACGAACTTCACCGCTTGATAACTCACGCTGGGAGCGGCCGCGGCGACTGGCTCGTCTTTAAGATAACGATCGACATCTTCCGCGAAGGAACTGGCCGAGTCGTAGCGGCGTGTGCGGTCCTTCTCCAAGGCCTTCATCACGATCCAATCCAATTCGCCTCGCAGCGAGTGAATGAGCCTGGGCGGCTCAGTTTGGCGCTGAGCAGCGGTCGCGGTCAGCTCCAAGCCAAGCATCGTTCGCAGGCGCGTCGACGGTTTCTGTGGTTCCTCCTCGCGAATTTTGCGGCGCAGTTCATCAATCCCGGATTGCACCAGTTCCGTCCCGTCAAAAGGGGTTTTGCCAGTGAGCAATTCATACAGCAACACGCCGAGCCCGTAGATGTCGCTGCGAGTGTCGATATCCAATCCGCTCATCTCGGCTTGTTCCGGACTCATGTAGGCTGGCGTGCCGATGAATTGTTCGAAGGCGGTGAACAGTGTCTTGTCCGTGAGCCGCTGTTCAGTCGTTGCTTTGGCGATGCCGAAGTCGATCACCTTCGGCACGGGCACGCCATCGTCCAATGTGATCAAAATGTTCGACGGTTTGATATCGCGGTGGATGATGCCCTTCTGGTGCGCGTGCTGAAGGGCGCGGCAGACTTGAGCGAACAGAGCCAGCCGGCGCGGCGTGGAAAGACTGTTCCGGTCACAGTACTCAGTGATCTTGACGCCTTTCACGAGCTCCATGACAAAGTAAGGCCGTCCAGTCTCAGTCGCGCCGGCATCGAGGACCCTGGCAATGTTGGGATGGTCCATCATGGCCAAGGCCTGGCGTTCGGCCTCGAAACGCGCTATGACCGACTTCGTATCCATGCCCAGCTTGATGACTTTAAGCGCAACCCGGCGGCGCACTGGTTCCTCCTGCTCGGCCATATAAACCACACCGCAACCGCCTTCGCCGATTTTCTGGAGGAGCTTGTAACGGCCGATGCGGTCGCCGGTTTGTTCGGTAACAGAGCCGAGACGGACGGTGCCACGCGTGGATAGGGGCTCTGCTGCGGCTTCGAACAGCCGCGCTCCGGCATCGCCCTTGGCAGTTTCGAAGAAACTATCCGCTTGAGAGTGGACGCGAAGGAGGGCTTCCAAGCGTTCCCGCAAGAGTTTGTCTCCCGCGCAAGCTTGGTCCAAATAGGTCGCCCGATCGGCCAGCGAGGGAAGATTCAAGGCATCGTTGAAAATCAGAATTTCTTTTTGCCGGCGCTCATTCATGAGGTTCACTTTCGCGCTGTGTCTCTACCTGCCAATGCGAGATTTAAACGGAAAAACGGACAGGAACAGCCTATTTAAATCAGCCTGCGGGGAGAAAGCTTCAGGCTTGGCCAGAGCGCTGTGCCTAACGGAGAGTTGAGCGAACGGCACGGGGAAACACTCAATTTCGCAAATACACAGAGCCGACCAAGCTCCGGCTCATGCCATTTCGAGCGCCGTTCGAACCGCCGTGACCAAAGTGGTGACGCGCGTTTCCAGCGGAAAGTCCGAGGGCGCTTCCAATGTGTAACTCAGGGGCGCTTTGTGGCTGATCAGAAAAATCGATTCCGGCCACTGTGGACGTTCCTGCGGATGAATGTTGGGACGAATGATTCCACCGCTGGCAGGCCAGTTATCCACCCGTTCGGCCGTTTCAATCGGGCACACTCTCGAAACGTTTGCGATGATCGTTTCCGCGAATGACTTCCTCCCGTGCGGATTTAATTCATACAGGTAAAATCCGTTCGCCTCCCAATCTTCGTGCAGAACGAGCGTCAGATCGAAGTCCGGCTGACGCCGCAGCCAATCCACATGCGCGCGGATTTCGGCCGAGGTTAAATGCCGGTAATCGCGATTCAGATCGATGCCATCGGCGTTCTCGCGTTGGTTGAGCGGGAATCCGGTCGGGTTCAAACAGGGACAGACCCAGAGGTCCATTCGCTGGGGCCAGCGATCCTCTTCGAGCATTCGCAGCAGCGCCAGCGGACCGGCCGGTTCGTCCCCGTGAATGCCGCTGCTGAGGTAAACCCGTTTGGTTGCGGCCGGTCCGGAACGGTGCATGCCGCAAAGCATGGCGGCGGACGAATCCAGCAAACACTCGTAAGTCCAGCCGTGTCGTTCAGCAGCTCGCTGCAGCTTGGCCAGCGTATCGCGGATATCAATGGTTTGGCCGCAGTACTTGCCGCAATTTTTCTGGAGGCGCTTCATGCGGGCGATTTCGCCAAGTCGCTCTGCTGGGATTGAGGAGAAACAAATCCGAGCTGCGACTCGTTGAAGATAAACTTCCACCCCAATTTCGCAATCCGTAGCTGAACTCGTGAGATTCGTGCGGTGCAACGCCTCGGCTGAAGACTCACGTCTTCAGCTACCGGGCACAATCAAAAGGGTTGCCTCAATCCAGAGTCCCCTCCTATATTCTCAGACTGAGTTTGGGCCGGCGCGCCGCCGGACGGAATGTATCAACCGTAGGGCGCTTCTTCTGCCAACGAAAATTTGATTATGACGAAATCTCCTTTGCGGATCGCAGTGACGGGTGCGGCGGGACAAATCGGGTATGCCTTGGTTTTTCGAATCGCTTCGGGTGCAATGTTCGGGCCTGACCAGCCTGTCATCCTTCACCTGCTGGAAATCGAGCCGGCTCTTCCTGCGTTGCGAGGCGTGGTCATGGAGTTGGACGACTGCGCATTCCCGCTGCTGCAGGGCGTTATTCCTACGGCCGATCTCGGGGAAGCTTTTCGAGAAGCAAATTGGGCGCTGTTGGTCGGCAGCGTGCCGCGCAAAGCTGGGATGGAACGTAAAGAGCTCCTCGGCATCAATGGCAAGATTTTCGTCGCGCAAGGCCAAGCGATCCAGCGTCACGCCGCAGGTGATGTCCGCATTTTGGTGGTTGGAAATCCGTGCAACACGAATTGCCTGATTGCCATGCACAATGGGCGCGAAATTCCTCGCGACCGCTGGCACGCCATGACGCGGCTCGACGAAAATCGCGCGAAATCGCAACTGGCGCGCAAGGCCAATGTGGAGGTGACCGACGTCACCAACGTGGCGGTTTGGGGCAACCATTCCGCGACCCAATATCCCGATTTTTATCACGCGAAGATCAGAGGCGAGCCCGCCACCGAGGTGATCGTCGATGAAGCATGGCTGAAGGGTGAATTCATTTCGACCGTGCAGCAGCGCGGGGCCGCGATCATCAAAGCCCGCGGATCTTCCAGCGCGGCCAGTGCCGCCAACGCCATCGTCGATAGCGTCCGCTCGATTGCCATTTCGACGCCCGCAGGCGATTGGCATAGCGTCTGTGTTTGTTCGGACGGCAGCTATGACATCGAGAAAGGATTGATCAGCTCCTTTCCAGTGCGAAGCAACGGCCGGCTTCTGGAAATTGTCCAGCGTCTTTCCTGGAATGATTTCAGCCGAAGCAAAATCGAGGCGACAATCAAGGAACTGAAAGAGGAAAAGGCCCTCGTTTCAGAGTTGCTGCCAGAATAGGCGCTCTGGGGAAATCAACTCCGCGATCGCCATCGGCATTCCGCAAGCGGCAATCCGCAATTCTTGTTTATGCCACGAAAACTGAGCTCGATAGCGCCGGACTGGTGGGACTACACCACCCTGGATGACAGCATCCTCCGGGACGCTGCCCGGCTCACGCCGAAAGATCTTTTGCAATTGGCGCGGCCTGGGTTTCGCGTGGAGTTTTACGACAGCCTGGAAGAATTCTATCTCACCGAAGCGCTGGAATATATCAACGCGTGGAAACAATCGACGCCGGATAATCCGGTCGGCATTTGCGGGCCGATCGGTCCGACCGAGCAGCTGCCGCTAGTCGCGCGGCTGGTCAACGAGCTGGAGCTTTCCCTCAAATCGGCGCATTTCTGGGGCATGGACGAATGGGCGGACGGCGACAAGGAAGTTGCGCCCGATCATCCGCTCTCGTTCGAAAAAGCGGATCGCGACCTGTGCTTCAGCCGAATCGACCCGGATTTGGCCATGCCGAACGAGCACCTGCACTTTCCCAAAGCGGATTCGGTCAAGTACCGGGGCAGCTGGGAAAACGTTCGTTGCGCGGTGATGCAAGGAGGCCAGGGCGAGATCAAGCATTGGGCGTTCAATGACCCGCCGAAACGCGAGGGAGTTTACCGCGATCAACCGCCCACGCCGCAAGAGTACCGGCGATTGCACACGCGAATCGTCGATCTCCATCCGCTCACGCTCGTCCAGAACGCCCGCACATCCGCCGCGGGAAATTTAGCTTCAGTCCCGCGCCGCGCGATTTCGGTCGGGCCGGCGGAAACATGGAAAGCTGAGAAGGTCTCGATCTGGCACGCAGGCAATCATGACAACCCATTTGGCCTGCGCCTCACGACGTTGATGATTTCGAAGGGAATTGCGGACAGCTCCGTGCCGATGTCGCTCCTGGCGGATCATCCCAACGTGCAGTTCAACTTTTTCCGCGGCGGCATTGGCAGCTGCGAAGTCGAAATGCACTAGATTGCGTTTGAACTCGCCTGGGCTAGGCGCGCCTCGCCAGTGGGTGGTTTACTTCGGCTTGTTCTGCTGCTGCTGCTGCTGAAGCTTCTGAAGGTCTTCGGGCTTGATCACCTCGATCTTCGCTCCCTTTTTCAAATCCTCGGCAGACGGCACTTTGATGATATCGCTCGTGACTGGCGCATTGGTCGGCAAGTGCGGCGGTTGCGCGGGAGGGTGAGCGATGGAAATTAATTCCACTTCGAAAATGAGCGTGGACGCGGGGGGGATGTTTGGCGGGCGGCCAGATTCTCCATACGCGAGATTCGCAGGAATCCAGAGCTGCCATTTCGAACCTTCCTTCATCATCTGCAGCGCCTCCGTCCAGCCCCGGATCACCATGTTCACAGCAAACCGGGTCGGTTCTTTGCGTTTGTACGAGCTGTCGAATTCGGTGCCGTTGATGAGCATGCCGCGATAATTCACCGTCACGGTGTCATTGGAATGCGGCATGGCGCCGGTTCCTTCTTTAAGAACCTTATACTGCAAGCCGTCGGGCAAGCTCACCACTCCTGGCTTGTTTTTGTTTTGGGCGAGGAAATCTTCGCCTTCTTTTTTATTCTTCTCCCCTTGCAGCTTTCGCTCTTGGGCGCGTCGAGCATTCAGCTGCGTGCCATAATTCATCAGTGTTTGCCGGACCTCCTGCTCGTTCATCGCAGTCGGCTGTCCCGTCAGCACATCCTTGAGAGCCTTGGACAAGAGATCAAAATCGATGTCCACAGCATCCCGTTTCAGGCTCGACCCTATGTTAAATCCGATGCTGTAGCTGAGCTTTTCCTTGTCCGTTTTGAAGGAGTTCGTCTGGGCGCCGCTGGCGGGAGCATTCGTCTGCGCCGCTTCCAGAACTCCGGCGGATAAAATTACGCAAAAGGCAAAAATCAATTGACGTTTCATAAATCGGTCGGGTCATTCTCCACGAAAAACGCCGAGAGTCAACCCGGCGCGAGGATTTTTGAGTTTTGTCGTCGTCCGTCGTCGCACCCTCCTTCGCAGACTACGGAGGGCAGGCCGTCGCACCGTCCCACCGTCCCACCGTCACTCTCCTTTGGCGGTCTGCGCGACTGCAGCGCGCGCTTGGACTTTGAGCAGCACCGGCCGGGATGTTTGCCGGCCGGCCTGGTTTTCAACCGCAAAGCAATAGCGCTCCGTCTCTGGAACCCATTTTTCGGCGGTAATAAAAATTTGCCGTTCGCTTTCTCCTTTCGGGATCAACACGCCATTCAAGCCGATGTTATCGACGATAATCCCGTGGGGCAGATTTTCGACGGTGAAGGTCAGCAAATCGTCATAGCCAATGCGCTGCACGCGCAGCCAAGCCGGCACTGTTTGGCCGGGCGCGATCGTGATCGTTCGGGGCGAATTGCCCGCTGCCACAGCCTGGCTGTCGGGCGAGATGGATTCGCCAGGATCGAGCCGCACCAACACGGGAGGCGGGTCCAGCACTTTGATTTCGGAGAAACCATTCACGTCGTGTCGAACAGGCTTGCCATCCACCACGGCGGACGCTGTGAGTTTTATTTTTTCAATCTCCTCCTTTGCCGGCGCTTTCGCCTCCATCGAGGCGAACAGCGTCCCCTTCGCTTCCGTATGGCCTGCTTGAATGACGAGCGGAGTTGAAACAACGAGCCCAGCTGGCAACCCGAGAATCTCGATCCGAATTTCACCTTCGAAGCCATCGATTCGTTTGGCTTCAACGGCGAAACTGCGGCCGCTGCCGCGATTCACTGCTGGGCTTGGCTCTTTCAAAGCGACCTTGAAATCGGGTTTGGCTTCCCGCGCGACCAGCCGATAGCAAAAGAGCGGCCCGCCAAACCCGCGGCTGTCGCTCACTCGAATGACGTAAGTCCCAGCCTTCGGCGCGGTGAAATGAATGCGCGAATCAGCGCCGATTTCGCGGTCGCCACTGTCATCATTCGCAAAATAAATCGGGAAGAGCGGCAGCCCGTTCGGCCGAATGTTCGCGCCGGGTGGGTGCGGTTGGACGATATAACACAACTCGTCCAGCGCATGAGCCGTCGCGGTGGTGTCGAAGTAAGCGCGGCGCTTGCCGCCCGAGGTGTAAAACACAAACCCCGAGTCGGGCCCTTGCGGCATGCGAAAGATTTTTACGATTTCGCCTTGCAGGTAAAGGAACTCGTTCAAATCCATTTCCTGCCAGTTTTCGACGCGGCAATCAGCCGAGTTCGAGTCGATGCCGCGGAACGTCACGTTCGAATCTCGAATCGCTTGCAGAACCACCTGCTCAACCGGCTGACCATTGGGATAAAGGATTTCAACTTTCGTGTCGGCTGGGGATCCTCGCTGTCCCGCTGCCGTTTCGATGATCCAATTCTGCCCCGCTTTCGATTCGAACTTGAAGCAATCGATATCCGGCTCGTCCGCGCTCCCGGCGCTTGCCCGCCACAGCCGGCCATTCATGGAGCCCGGCGCGGGCATGCTGTTGGCCAAACCGGGCGAATCGTTCGGCTCGCTTTCCAGGGACTCGGGCAATTCTCCCGCCATGACTTTAAAATCGCGCGCAGCGCGGAACTGCTCCAGGTTCAATGGGAGCGGCAATTCGCCGGGTTGCGCAGGGGCCACTTGCAGTTTCGAATTCGACGCCAAATTAAAGCCGGCCAGCTCGATCTCAGTCGCTCCACCGCTTTTCACGCTCAGCGGAAAAAAACCGGTGACGAACGGGAATTGCCCAATCGACACTCGATAAAAATGACTTTCCGAAGCGCTCAAGGTCAAATCGTGCAACCGCGCGGAATACTCGCCATCCATTGGAATCCGGACCGCCAGGGCCGGCTCGCTAATCTCCTCCCGACCGATTTCCCCACGCAGTTCTCGCCCGGACGAATCCAACACGTCCAGCACCACATTCGCCTTCGAGCCGATGCTTTTCGCGGCGACATCAAATACGATTGTTTCGCCGGCTTTGGCGGAGAATTTCAACGTGTCGGTGTGCCCGAGCTTATCGAAGCTTCCCCAAAACGTCCGCGGCAAGGCCCCGAGCACGACCGGTTCTTCAGATTCGCGCGACGCCAACGCCTGCGGGAGATCATCGACATACACCTTCAGTTTGTCGCTCTGGCCTCCGGGACCTTTCACAGAAAGCTCGTAAAAACCGCGGGGGAGACCTTCCGAAGCGGTGACCTGAATCCAGGCCGCATCGGACGAGCCGCTCGCCGAAATCAGTTCGCCCTTAATTCGGGCATCCTGCCATTCCAAGGACGTTAACCCGGACAAATGTTTGCCGATCAGTTTCAACTTGGCCGCTGCGCCCCGTTGAAAGCCTCGCGGTTCAGTCCTGACCAGCTCCGGTTTCGGCAATGGCGCGGATTTTCCATCCTTGGTTTGGTAAAACTCAAGCGAACCATCCGCGCGTCCAACCACAACTGCCGAATCTCCTTCGAGGAAGGCCAACGCCGGAGCCCAGTCCCGTTGCTTTTCTAGGACAACCTTTTCCTGCAGCGTCGTCGCGTCCCAGATTTTAACTGTGGTGTCGTCTGCGGTTGAGAGCAGAGATTTGCCGTCCTGCGACAGCGCCAGGTTCAGAATGGAGCCTTCATGGCCGAATTTAGTTTCGAGAAGCGGGTTGGCGGCCGCCGATTCGCTGATCTCCCACAGGCGAATCCGGTTGTCCGCCCCTGCGGCAAACAAACGTTTTCCATCTTTGCTGAAAGCGACGCAGAAGAGTTCTTTCAAAGCTTGGGAAAGCGTATCGCGCCGTTCACCCGTGGCTGGATCCCACAGTTTCACCGTCCGATCGGCGCTGGCGCTGGCCAGAATTTTGCCATCCGGCCGGAAGGCCAAGCCAAAGATGGCGCCGTTGTGCCCCGACAGAGTTCGGACTTCTTTCCCGGAAGCAATGTCCCAAAGTTTGATCTTCTGATCGTAACTGCCCGTCGCCAAAGTTGTCCCGTCGGGAGAGAGCGCGATGGAATAAATCGCGTCGGCGTGCCCTTCGAAAACGTGGACCAATTTTCCGTCCGCGACATTCCACTGCCGGACCTCGCCGGCTTGGGCCGGTTCGCCAGAGGCCGCGAACAAAACGGATCCATCCGCGGAAAAGACGAGCCCGTTCACGTTCCCTCGGTGTCCCATCAAGCTGCGCAGGGGCAGCCGCGTCTCCGTTGAAATAATTTCGACCTCGCCGTAGCGCGCGGCGGCGAGCCATTTCCGGCTGGGCGCGAACGCCAGCGCATTAATCGGACGGCGCGGCGGGACTTTCGGTTCGATCTTCGGAACTTCCACCGGCTTGGCGGCGACAAAACCGGCGGGCGGCGGCGGAGCTCCTGCGTCAATCCACGCTTTGATCACCGCGATTTCGTCGGGCGCAAGCTTCTTCCGTTTTCCCGGCGGCATGAAACGTTTCCGGCCGTTCTTCTCGATTTTGCCTTCGACATATTTCACGAGGAGACTCGCCTCGCTTTGGCTGGGGACAATCGCCGGCCCGTGTTCGCCTCCTTTCATCAGCGTCGCAAAACTCTCGAGCACCAGATTGTTTTCGGGGTCCTGCGCCGCGTGACAATCGAGACAATGCTCCTGAAGAATGGCGGCAACAGCGGGGAAATCGTTGTTGGCGGCGGTGGAATGAAGCGCGAATCCAAGCCAGAGGATGGCGGCAAGAAACCAGAAAGCAGGAAAGCCCATGTTCCGACGCCGCCGGTGGGGCGAGGCTACCGACGAGCCGAAGCGTTCTCGCTGCAGCCAAGGCGTTGCGCCAGTCAGGTGATTACTCTTCGGCTGCAGGCTAAAGCCCGCGTTCCGCCCGAAACGCATGATCGTGATACGTGGTAAAAACATGGAACAAACCAGATGCAATCCAAAATCCAAAATCCAAAATCCAAAATCTCTTCAGTGGTTGAACAAAAACTCTCGGCTGCTCAGCAGCGCCCAGTAAACATCTTCAAGCAACGGCCGGAGTTCATTGGGGCCGGCGCTTTGGAATTGCCGAAGCATCTTCTCCTTCTCCGCCGTTGTCGGATACCGCGTTAACGCGCTCAGATACGCTTCCTCGATGATTTTCTCGGCGGACGTTTTCGCCGCCAGCAATTCACCCAGCCGGTTATTTGGTTCGGCCAGCTTTTTGTTGATCGTTTCGCCGTTCGAAATGTGAAGCATTTGCGTCACGCTCGGCTCCGCGCTTCGTTCGCACACACAAGTCTTCGCCCGCTCGGGACGGCCAAATGCTTCGAGGAAATAGGATGGCACGTTGGAATCGGGCAATTGGACCGCGCGCCAGCCTTCCGGGTAATTGGGAAACTTCGAAGGCACGCCCGTGACCTTGGAGATCGAATCGAGCATCACCTCGGCCATTAACCTGCGCGGATAAAAATGGGAATAGAAACGATCGTCCGCTTTGTTGCCTGGCAGCGGTTCGCTCGAACGCTGATACGTCTCCGATTGCAGAATCGCACGCATCAGCTCCTTCAAATCAAAATGGTGTTCCGCGAGATAATGCGCGGCCGCACTCAGCAACTTTTCATGGCTGGCCGGGTTGGTCACACGCAAATCGTCCACATTCTCGACCAGGCCGACCCCGAAAAAATTCGCCCAGATCCGATTCACGATCGCTCGGCTGAAATAAGGATTTTCGGCCGAAACCAGCCAGTCCGCCAAATAACGCCGCCGGTCTTGCGGATCATCGATCGGCAACGGCGTGCCCTCGAGCGGCGCAGGCGGCTGTGGCCGGCCCCGCAACGGCTGAATCAAATCGCCCTGGGCAGCCACAAACACGACGTTCTCGCCATCGGCCGGACCGCTCTTCTTGCGGACGCGCGCGAACAGATTCGCCATTTGGTAATACTGATCGTTGGTCCACTTTTCCATCGGATGATTGTGGCACTTCGCGCAGTTGATCGACATGCCGAGGAATGCTTGCGAGGTGGTTTCCGAAAGGGCCCGCGGATCTTCGTGCAACACGAAAAAGTTCGCCGCCCCGTTCTCGAGCGTGTCTCCCTGCGCGGTGACGATTTTTCGAACGAACAGGTCCCACGGCGTGTTCGCGGCAACGTTCTGGTGAATCCAATTGTAAAACGACCACATCGCCGGCGTGCGCAATTGGCGGCTGCTCACGAGCAGCAAGTCGGACCATTTGTAACTCCAGTAATCAACAAACTCCGGCCGGGCCAAAAGCTTTTCGATCAGCTGATCGCGCTTGGTGGCCGAAGTGTCGCTGAGAAATGCGCGCGTTTCCTCGATGGAAGGAATCACTCCAACCGTGTCGATGTAAGCCCGCCTCAAAAAGTCGGCGTCACTGCAGCGTTCGGACGGCGGCAAATTGAGGCTCTGCAATTTTTCCAGAACCAGCCCGTCAATAAAGTTCCGCCGCTTCGCGCTTGCGAACAGATCTGGGCTCAGCTGATTCGTGTACGGAACCGTTACCGTCCCGATGGCGATACGGCTCAGATACCAGGCGGTGATGGCTCCTTCGCCAAACCCGAGCACCTTGACCTGGCCCGCTTCGTCGACTTGGGTCACGGAAGAATTCGAGTCGGTGAACTTCACCCAGCGTGTCACATCTTCAGAATGGGCGTCGCTGAAAAAGGCGCGCACCAGCAATTGTTGGCTCGCGCCCGGCCGCAAAATCACGTGGTCGGGCAGCAGCTCGATTCGTTCGATGCGCGGATCATCTTTGCTCAACCCAGGGGCGCCGCTCGCAATCCATTCGGAAAGAATTTTGAACTCGGCCGAATTGACCTCGAATCGTTTTCCGCCCTTGTGCGGAACTGCGCCGAGAGGTTTCAGCAACATCAAACTGTGGCCTGGATCACTCGGAATAATCCGCCGTCCCAGGCTCTGCCGCGTCAATGCCAGCCAATCGCCTTCGTCGTCGTACCCGCGCAGGGAAAGCCTAAACCCGTTCTGGCCGGCCGCCGCGCCATGGCACGCGCCTGCGTTGCACCCTTTCTTGGCGAGGATCGGCTGGACGTTATTGCGGAAACTCCACTGGACCGGCCGTTCCATTCCGTCGACCACAACTGGCGCAGTGATCGTTTGATCGTGAGCGCGCAAAGTGATGAGCGTCTTTCCATTTCCAACCGGGCGCGCAATGCCATCGGTCACCTGGACGACTTGTGGATCGCTCGACTCGAATGAGATTCCGTTGGTTAGCTGGCCGGCGAAGTGTGAGCCCGCCAACTTCTCCGCCACGAGCATCTGCTGCGCGCTTGGCCCAGTTAGATGGAGGCTCTCCGGCAGCAGGCGCAAAGACGGCGCCGCCTGCGCCTGTCCAGCGAGAAGGAACAACAAGAGCGCCGCGCAGACCCACCTGCAGGACCAGGCGAACGTTCGGTGGGGCGAGCGAGGCTGCGCCTGGACGAATACGGAGCGCCCTCGCCAGCCGCGTTCATAGAAAGAGGAACCCCTAAAAAAAAGGTTCGATCCAGAATTCGCAAATCGCTTCATGGGCAGAAAAAAAAGAACTCACACACAACGCCACAGCCAGGCGTTTCAATCAGGAAAACAATTCCATGATCGGTTGCGTCCCGTAATCGACGAGCGGGAATGGCCGAGCGTTCGGTCCGGGCAAATGCGTTTCCAAATCCAAGCCGAGGCTATGGAAAATGGTGGCGACCACTTCCGATGGTTTGACCGGGCGCTCGACTGGATACGCGCCGATATCGTCGCTCTTGCCGACCACCCGTCCTCCTTTGACTCCGCCGCCCGCAAAATAAATGCTCCAGCAATTTGGCCAGTGATCGCGTCCGCCTGCCGGATTGACTTTTGGGGTGCGGCCGAATTCGGACAAATTGCAAACCAAGGTGCTGTCGAGCAGCCCGCGGTCGGACAGATCCTGAATGAGCGCGCTGTACCCTTGATCGTACATCGGGGCCACGATGTCGCGCATGCCAGCGATCGAGGTGAACGGTTTCGAACCGTGAATATCCCATGTGATCTCATCGAACACGGTGATGAACGTGTTGATCGTGACGAAGCGAACACCCGCCTCGATCAACCGCCGCGCCAGCAAACAGGATTGGCCGAAACGCGTCATGCCATAGCGCTGGCGAACTTTGTCCGGCTCTTTCGAAAGATCGAACGCTTCGCGCGCTTTCGTGCTGGTCATCAGGCGATAGGCGGACGCGAAATTCGCGTCCATCAGTTCGGCATTCGGGCTGGCCTCAAAGTGCTTGACCGTTTTATCGACGATTTGCCGGAGCAACCGCCGCCGTTCCAATCGCGCTTCGCCGATATCAGCCGGCGGCAGCAAGTCCGGCACCTTAAAATCCTTCTTGGAGGGGTCAGCGTTGAGCACAAAAGGATCAAACGCTTTGCCCAGAAATCCGGCGTCCTGGCCGTGCGGAAGATTCCCGCCGGTCGGCCCCATCGGTTCCGGCAAGATCACGTGGGCAGGCAGTTCGTTCAAACGGCCTTTAAGAAATTCATAAGCGCAGCCAGCGTGCGGCGTGTTGATTCCTCCGGTGAACAGCCGGCCCGTTTGCATCATTTGATGCCCCGTATCGTGGACCGCCGCAGCGGTGTGATAGCAACTCCGCACGATCGAGAATTTATCCGCGAGCTTGGCGTGCTGGGGAAAAATTTCGGAAATCTGGATCTCTGCGCTGGCCGTTTTGATCGGCTTGAACGGCCCGCGAATTTCACGCGGCGCGTCTGGTTTCATGTCCCAGGTATCGAGCTGGCTCGGCGCCCCGAGATTGAAAATCATGATCGCGGACCGTTCCTTCTCCTTGCCCACTGCCCCCATCGATTTCAGAGCGGCGTATTGAGAGAGGCTCAGACCGATGGCTCCGAGCGTGCCGACTTGCAGAAAATCACGGCGAGTGATTCCGTCGCAAGTCGTGATTGAACCGTTCCCAGTAATTTTGAGCATGCGTAGCGCGCGTTAACTGTTTGGGTTGCTCCATAAAGTAATTCCCAGCCGCGGATGGAGCAAACAAAAAGCCTTAGAAGTCACAACCGCGAGCAACGCGAACGATCCTCCAGCGCGGCGACGCGGATGTGTTCGACGTTCATAGGTCGCTCTGCCTCAAACCACGCACCTTAAAAAGGAACGGGCGCGGCTCGCGCCCGGGTGAGCCAAACGGGGACGAGCCTTTCCGGCCCGGTCACGGCGCTCGGCTCGCGGAAAGCTTCCACGTTCAATGTTTTGAGGTGCATTGGGAGCATGAACCTGATGCCAAATCTGGATGCACGTGCGCCTGGATTTGGCAGCGCTCGATTGTGATGTTCATGGAAAGACTCCCAGGTTTACAACCACGCATTGCGACCATGGACCACGATGATCGACGCTGCAGCCTGAAGGCCGCGTTCCGGCGCCTGACCGCGGCGACGATCTCTGCCGGAACGCAGCGTTTACGCTGCAGCCGAGGCGTTGCACCAGTCCGGATGAGTTGCCCGTTCTGCAGCCTGAAGGCTACGTTCCAGAATGCAAAGGTTCATGGAAAGGTCCCTCGCACTGGTTGCACGCATGGCGACCATGAACTCCGAAACGCTCAGCACTAAACGCTCAACTTGCAACGTTCGAAAAAGTGGCAGAGTTGAAAGTTGAGCAGGTTGAGCGTTCCACGGTTGGAGACGAGTCAAGTTTTGTGGAGAAACTTTAGAACGGCTGCGGCGCGAATGGCGGAGCAATCCAGGAAAATCTGAATCCAGCTCAGGGTTGCGCTACCGCAGCTCCGTCCGGCCAATTCTTATTGGGATCGTAATCGGGATTCGGGACAGGCATGGCCGCGTTCACATTTTTCCTCCACGCGTGCAACATCGCCCTGAGCTCCTGGACCTTCCCGGGTTCTGAACGTGAAAGATCGTGAGCCTCCGCCGAATCCGATCGGAGATTGAATAACTGAGCGGTGCTGTTTTCGTAATACTCAATCAGCTTGTATTCGCCATAGCGGATGGCGCCTCCAGGGCTTTGAGCGCCATGATTGCTATAATGCGGCCAGTGCCAATAGAGGGCTCGCTTCGAGATTTTATCCGCCGCTGCCTTGTCCCCTTTCAACAAAGGAACGATGCTCACGCCGTCGATCCCGTTCTGCCCGGCGTCTCCCGGATGCAACCCGAGCCTGGCGTTGCTTGATTTTGACGGTCCGGTTGGGAAGCAGGCTGAATCCGCGGTAGCGATTGTTTTGGAGGAACGCGTTCAACCCCTCGGCGGACAAATGATTCGAATCATCCGGGTTGCTCTCGAGAAGGTAGGGCGGCCCAGCGGCGCCGTGGCTCATTTGGTTTTCATATTGAGCCACCAAGTCGGGACGGCCTTGAATCGGGTCGTGGACTGCGAAATGGGCGAGATAAAGGAAGAAGGGATGATCTTTGTTTTCCTCGACCCACTTTAAAGCCTCAGTCGTGAGTCGATCCGTGAGATATTCTCCCTTGGGACCGCCTTCCAACCCTTTCATTCCATAAGGCGAAAAATAGGTTCTATTGGGCCAGCCTCTGTTCCACTCCGGGACGTGGAGGTCGAATCCCTGCAGCTTCGTGGAATCCGGTTCTTCGCCCAGGTGCCATTTGCCAAAAATGGCGGTGCGGTACCCGTTCTCTTTGAGCACAGCCGGCAACGTTCGTTGATGGTAGGGGAGATGTTGGGCGGTTTCGCAGTTTTGCAGTTTTTGAAAAGGATAGTTTTTTCGCCCGGGCAGCCAGTCGGTCAAGTGAAGCCGGGCGGGATATTGGCCGGTCAAAATGCTGGCACGGGTGGGTGAACAAACCGGACAGGAAGCATACGCCTGCGTAAAGCGAACGCCGCGTTTCGCGAACGAGTCTATGTGCGGAGTGCGATAACCGGTGCTGCCCTGGTATCCCACGTCACTCCATCCGAGATCGTCCACCAAAAAGAAAATGACATTGGGCTTCTCTTTCTGTCGCGGAGCGGAAGGCGCGACCGTGTTCTGACCCATGGAATGCGTGCTGACGGCAATAGCCAGCGCCAAAAAACAGTGGGTGGTGTCGAAAGAAAAACGGTTTTTTTTCATCCTTCATTGGCTCTTCAGGTCCGCTCCTGGGGAATTTAATCCACCGCTTGAACTCCCTCCCATTCCAGCCCTCCCTCGAAAGACTCGTTCAATAAATAATTCCTGCCCAGCGCATCGCGCAACGGATCCGCATTGTCCGCACAAAACCCCAAGTGCAAATGGCGGCGCCAGCCTTCCGCGTGTTGAAACTGCCCGGACATGCGCCCGACTTCGCGCGACATCTGTTCCATGGCCTGGAGATACGAATCGATCCCTTGGCTTGCATCGAGCCACTCCTTCTGGCTCGCATGCGCCGCCAACGCTTCCCGCTTGCGAGCCTGCACCGAAGTGGCATTGATGAAAATTCCCGGCGCCACGCGGCGGCGCAACGGATCCCGCAACCCGTGCGGCATCGCGTGGTACACCGTCACGTCGCCATCAATGGCGGGCTGTGGCGGCGCGGTCCGAAAATTCGGCATGCCGCGCGCAAACGCCGCAGTCACGGCCAGCCGGCAAGCGTTCGTATGGTCCTCCATGTAATCTTGCGGCGAATGAGTCAGAAGAATGGCTGGCCGAATCGCGCGAACGACCGCCGCCAATTTCCGAAGCAGCTTCAACTCGTAAATGATTTCGAGGTCATCTGTCAGGCTCGGATGGAATTGGGCGCCTAAAATGTCAGCCGCGCGCTTGGCTTCCGCACGCCGAACTTGGCGGGTCTTCGCCGCATTCCATTTAACGCTGCCGCAGGAACCGCTCGCCACATTCAAATAATGGATTTCATAACCGGCCTGCTTGAGCAACAGAAGCGTTCCCGCCATGTAAAACTCGATGTCGTCCGGATGGGCCGCCACAGCCAACGCGACACACGGAATTGACGATTGAGGATTGACGATTGACGATTTTTTAGGAGCCATGATCGCGGTTCAAGCTCTGCAACCATCCGGTAATGTCCTAATTTGGCAGGGGCGCGGCTGTGTCGCAGACCAGCCGCAGCGCTGCGACTGGTCCTTCGGACACAGTCGCGCTCCGCCATCTCGAAATCCGGACACTGCCAACCTTCCTATTGAGCGCTGCAACAGTCCCCCCTCTCCTCGATCCTCCGAATGCTTTTGCTGGCATCCGATCGATGCACGCGGGGCAAGGGTGCTCGGGCGCGTTGGGTGTCCATCCTTTAGGGTGCTCGTTCACAGAAGACACGCTAAAACGTGGACGCCAAACCGATGTTCAATGCGTCCTCGGTTTGCCATGCCGGGCTGCCGAGTTGTCCGAGGCGAATATGATCTCGTGCGATTTCATTGCGTCTTCGAGGCTCGTCCATGGCATCGGGCGATTTTCATCGAGCGCTTTGAAGAATGATTCAAACTGCGTCTGGTACGGGTGATCGGAGACATCGCCCGAATCGAGCAGCTTCATCGACAGCTCGCTCCACTTGTGCTTGTCGAGCCCGCCCAGATGGGTGGAATGAAATTTGTTGTCCAACAGGCTCCCTTCGCTTCCCACCAAGTGAACGTGAAAATAATACGGCTGCAAGCAATCGATCACCGACGCCACTTTGCCAACCCGGCCGTCGCGGAATTTGAGGATCGTGACGCTCGTCGTCGGGTATTCGTACTGCCGGAAATCTTTGTTCTCGGAATGCGTGCTATAGCTGCTGACCACTTCGACGTCGTCGCCCATGCAGAAGAGGAGCGCATCCAGCGCATGGCAGCCAGCCGACAACAAGCTGCTCCCTCCCGCTTCTTTTTTGATATTCCAGCGGAACTGTCCGTACCACGGGCCGATGCCGTGATAATAATCGACCTCACCATAATGAATTCTCCCGAGCAACCCGCGATCGATCACGGCTTTGATGGTCCGGAACTGGCTCGAGAAGCGGCATTCGAAACAGACGCATGTCTTGACCTTGGCCTGGGTGACTGCGTCCTGGATTTTGACGCAATCTTCCCAGCTGAGGGCCAGCGGCTTTTCGATGATGAGGTGCTTGCCCGCCTTGGCCGCGCGAATGGAATGAGCCGCGTGCAAGTCGGGATAACTGCAGACCGAAACAACATCGAGGGCGGGATCGTTAAGGAGCTCATCGAGATTCGCGGTGACAGTGATAGGACCGCCGTGCCGAGTGGCCAACTCGGCGGGATCAAGCTTGCGTGATGAAAAAATCGTCGTCACCCGCGCGCGGCCGGTGGCGTTAATCGCGGCAATATGCGCTCCGCTGACCCAACCGTAACCAATGACACCGACGTTGTACGTTTTCATGGGTGTGTGATGCGGGCCATCCTCCGGCTCGAAAGCAATTTGTCAAAAGCAAAAAAGGAAACCTGGCTCGTCGGCCCCAGGGACATCCCGCGAGTTGGAAACGTCCGGGAATTGGGGGGACCGCCAAATCGAGTTGAATTTTCCTGGCCCAAAAATTACTAACAACGCATCCATACAACCCGGGAACCAAATCACTCGCATGAAAATTGAAGCTTTGCACGTCGGAATGGCCGTGAAACATCCCGCCTACGGCATGGGAACCGTCCGAACTATTTCAGAACATACGGCCGAAATCGATTTCCCTGAAGGCCGCCGAACGGTTGAACCCCAAATGGGCCAGCTCGAAGCCGCGGAAGCGCAAGCGCACCTTTCCGGTTTGGATGTTCCCTTGCGCCAATTGATCGAGCAAGTGGTCCAACACAGCATAAAGGCCATGGGCTTGGAGAAGCCCGATGTGGTGATTGAAAACCTCGCGGCGCGCTGGCACAAAGGGCGGGTCGTCCTCCACCCAGCCGACCCCACTCTGCAGACCAAAGAAGTCCCGCTCGAAGTTTTCTTCCATAAAATCATCATGATGCGGAATAATTTTCGAGTGCTCGAACAGAAGATCAACGCCCACCCACAGCTGAGCGACGGAGAAAAAGTCGAAATGCAGCAATACATCACCCGGTGTTATGGGTCGATGACCACCTTCAATCTGCTGTTCAAGAGCAAAGATGACGCGTTTGGCGGCGAATCATAGTGGCCGACGATGCACGTGGCTGAACTCGCCAGAGTTCAGATTCTTCCGTGGCAACGCTACGGCTGAAGACTCACGTCTTCAGCTGCGGCTCATGTCCTCAGCAATTCTCATTTTGCGGAGCGCGGCTTAAGAAATGACGAAGGATCAATGGACGAATGAACGAATTAAGCACCAATTACTAATCTCCAAGAGGAGGGCTCTCCAACCCGCCGGTGGGTCATTCCAGATTGGAGTTTATTTAGTCATTCGTTCATTCCGTCATTCGTCATTCGGTAGTGTCGGGACACTACGCGTCATTCCCACCGCTTGACAGCCCACCCTTTTTGCAAACACTCGGATCGACCCATGAAACGCCAAGCTCTGTTCCGCGCTTCTCTGTTGGTTTTATTCCTCCTAACCGGCACGGATGTGTTCGCGAAGAATCGCTTCCGCGCAGGCGCCGCTAAAATCGATATCACGCCGCAGGCGCCGATCCGCTTGAGCGGTTATGCGGTCAGAAAAACCCCATCCCAAGGCGTTGCCCAACCGCTCTACGCTCAAGCCCTGGCCCTCGCTGACGAAGAAACCGGGCTCGCGATTTTGATCACCGTCGATAGCGTCGGCGTGCCGGCTGGCGTGACGGAAAAAGTCGCCGCTGCCTTGCGCGCCAAGCTCAATCTTCCACGGGAACGATTCATTGTTTCTTCGTCACACACGCACACGGGGCCTTGTTTGAGCGGAGCGCTGTCGAACTTGTTCGTCGCTCCGGTTCCACCCGAACAACAAATTGTCATCGATCGTTACACCGACCGCTTAACGCAGCAGATGATCGAGGTTGCGCTCGAAGCCAGCCAGCGATTGCAACCGGCCGAACTCAGTTGGGGCACGGGCGCGGTTCAATTCGCGGCCAACCGCCGAACCCGCGGCGGGCCGGTCGATCATTCTCTGCCCGTGCTGCGCATCGTAACCGAGAACGGCGCGCTGCTCGCCGTCCTGGCAAATTACGCCTGCCATTGCACGACGCTCGGCGGCGATTTCAACCAGGTCTGCGGCGATTGGGCCGGTTTCGCCAAAGTGGATCTGGAAGCCCAGTTTCAAGGAGCAACCGCATTCATCACGATCGGCTGCGGCGCAGACGCAAATCCTGCTCCGCTCGGTTCGCTCGAACTGGCGAAGCAACACGGCCGCGAGCTCGCGGTTGAGGCTGGTCGCGTGGTGAATGGCGGTTATTCGTTTTTGGATCAACCGCTCGAGTGCGTGTTTCGCCAGATTGATCTCGCGTTTGAAAAGCCGTTCACGCGCGAGCAATGGGAAGAACGGGCGAAGAAACCAGGCATCGTCGGATATCACGCGCGGCAAAATTTGGCCCGGCTTGATCGCGGCGAACAACTCCCGACCCATCTCCCTTACCCGGTCCAGGTTTGGCGCTTTGGCGATGAGCTTGCGATGGTTTTTCTTGGGGGCGAGGTCGTGGTGGATTATGCGCTTCGCCTGAAAAATGAATTCGATCCCGCCCGGCTGTGGGTCACCGCGTATGCGAATGACGTGCCGTGTTATATTCCGTCCAAACGGATCCTGACTGAAGGCGGATATGAAGCGGAAGATTCACTCTGGTATTACGATCGCCCCAACCGGCTGCGCCCCGAAACCGAAGACCTGATCATCCGCACGGTTCATGAACTGTTGCCCGCGTCATTCGTGTTCGACGCGCACAAGGCCGAATTCCCGCCGCCAAAAAATCTGCGCGACGCGCTCGCCTCAATCCGCGCCAAACCTGGATTGGTGGTCGAACTCGCCGCGGCCGAACCCGAAATCGTCGATCCCGTCGCAATTGACTTCGGGCCCGACGGAAAACTTTGGGTCGTCGAAATGTGCGACTATCCCGCGGGACTTGATGGGAATTACAAACCTGGGGGACGGGTCAAGTTCCTCGAAGATCTCGATGGCGACGGACGCTATGAAAAGTCGACCCTCTTCCTGGATGGCTTGCCGTTCCCGACGGACGTGATGGCATGGCGCCGCGGCGCGCTGATCTGCGCTGCGCCAGATATTCTCTATGCGCAAGACACGAATGGCGACGGCAAGGCGGACGTCGTGAAAAAATTGTTTACCGGATTTCCCACTCATAATTTTCAAGCCCGCGTGAACGGCCTGACCCTCGGCCTCGACAATTGGGTCTACGGCTCGAGCAGCCTCTTCGGAGGAACGATTGAATCGCTGCTCACTGGCAAAAGCACGAAGTTGAGCGGCCGCGATTTTCGGCTGAAGCCAGACACCGGTGAATTCGAACCAGCCGCCGGCCTGAGCCAGCAAAGCCGGGTTCGAGATGATTGGGACAATTGGTTCGGCTGCGACAACAGCAATTTGATTTGGCACTTTCCGCTGCCCGAAGCGTACGTTCGCCGGAATCCCTACGTGACGGGCGCCGATCCGAAAGTAAACCTCGTTGCCATCCGGCCCGAGGCGGCCGTAACCGAACCGCAGCTGCGCGATCCGAATCGTGTTTTTCCGATCAGCCGCACGTTGCGTCGCTTTAATGATCCCGGCTCCGCCAACCGCGTGACGTCAGTTTGCGGGCTGGCGGTTTATCGCGATGATCTTTTTGGGCCGGGCTTTTACGAAAACGCCTTCGCATGCGAACCGGTTCACAATCTCGTTCACCGCCTCCAACTGATCCCGCAGGGCGTCACCTTCGCGGCCGTTCGCGCTCCTGATGAAGCCGAATCCGAATTTCTGGCTTCGACTGACAACTGGTTCCGGCCAGTTCAAGTCGAGCCCGGCCCGGACGGGGCGCTCTACATTGTGGATATGTACCGGTTCGTCATCGAGCATCCGCGCTGGATTACGCCCGATCGCTTGGCGCAATTGGATGTTCGCGCCGGCAGCGACAAAGGACGGATTTATCGCGTTTATCCACGAGGAAAAAAGCTCCGCCGGATCGAAAGCTTGACCCGCGCGCCGGCCGCGGAACTCGCCGCGCGGCTTGATTCTTCCGCCGCCGCGGAGCGCGATCGGATCCATCGGGAATTATTCGAGCGCCAAGACGCCACTGCGCGCGAACCGCTCGTGCGCGCTTACCGAAACAGCCAGCACCCGCCCGCGCGCGCCCAAGCGCTCTGGCTGTTGAACGGGATTCGTGCGCTGCCGGCGGAACTGGTCGAGGAAGCGTTGACCGATTCCGATCCGGGCGTGCGCCGGCAGGCCATTCGGCTGACAGAAACCATTGCCGAATCAACCCCGCACCTCCGCGCCGCGCTGCTCCAACTGATCAACGATCCCGATCCGGGCGTTAGGTTTCAGTTGGCCCTGACGCTGGGAAATTGGAACGATGCCCGCGCTGGCGAAGCGCTGGCCAAATTGATCAGTGACGATCGCTGGCAACAAGCCGCTGTGATCAGTTCGGCAGGGCCCTTCGCCGTGGCCATTTTGCACGAAGCCGCCAGTTCACCCTCCGAAAACCGCGTCGGGTTCATCGCCGATCTGGTCGCGACGGCGGCGAACAGCGGCAGACAAAATTTTAAGGAAGCAGCAGAAATCATCCTGCCGAAAACCGGGCAACTGATCGAGCGCTGGCGCTGGATGGCCGCAGCCCCGTTGTGGCAGGCGCTCGAGCGCCAGGGCCGCTCACTGGACCAGCTCAAGGCGAGTGCGCTCGAATCGAATATCGCAGAGCGTCTCGAACAATTGTGGCGATCGGCCCAGCAAGTGGCCGGCGATCAAAACGCGCCCGAGAGTGACCGCTTGGCCGCTTTGAACCTGGCAGCTCAAGCCGCCCGGGTGGCGCATCTCGAAAAAGATTTTTTCCGAAAGTTGCTTCGCGAACCCAATCCCAACCTGCAACGAGCTGCGGTGGCAGCGCTCAACCGCTCAGCTCAGCCGGACGCGCCAGCCGCATTGATTGCTGATTGGCCCCAGTTCCCGCCCAGCCTGCGCAGCCAAGTGCTCGACACTCTGCTTTCGCGCGAGGCTTGGTCAAAGGAACTGCTCGGCGCCGTCGAAACCAGCCGGATTCATACAGGCGAACTTTCCGCGGCGGTTCGCGATCGGCTGCGGCAAAGCGGCAATGCCGAAATCAAACAACGGAGCGAGAAGCTCTTTTCCGCCACTGATGCGCGAACGGAAATCGTGAAAAAATTCTCGAGCGCGCTCGGATTACCGTCCAACGCTCGGCACGGGGAGGAAGTTTTTCAAAAGAACTGCGCGACGTGCCATCAATTTCGCGGGCAAGGGCACGAGGTCGGACCGAACTTGGCTGCGCTCACGGACAAGAGCGGCCCTTCCTTATTGATGTCGATCCTCGATCCGAATGCAGCGGTGGATGAGCGGTTTAAAAATTACACGGTCGAGTTGAAAGACGGGCGTGAGTTGTCCGGCTTGATCACCGCAGAAACGAGCAGCAGCTTGACCCTGGTTCGAGCGAACGGCGAACGCGACCAGATCTTATTGGCGGACGTGGCGGCCATTCGCGGGCTCGAATTGTCGTTGATGCCAGAAGGATTCGAGCAGCTTTTGACGCCGCAAGATTTGGCCGATCTGCTTGCTTACGTCCAGGGACGGTGAAGGGTGGCTGAAGACGTGAGTCATAGCTGAAGACGTGAGTCTTCAGCCACGGCGTTGCACCGCCATGGCTGAACTCTGACGAGTTCAGCTACGCGAGTTCAGCTACACGAGTTCAGCTGCGGGCCTCCTCAATTTGATTGTGCCAAACGGGCTGGCCGGGCTTTAATCCCGCAACATCGGATGCAGATTTATCTCTGGATAGCGCTCGGCGGGGCAATCGGATCGGTCGCGCGATTTTTTCTTTCGGGAGTAATCGCGGAGGCCGCCACCCATTTCGGCCAAGTATTCCCGTGGGGAACGCTCTTCGTGAACGTGACGGGGTCGTTCGCCATCGGATTCTTCGCGACGCTCACGGAAACCGATCGCGTGATGGTTTCGCCGACCGTCCGGCAATTTTTTATGGCGGGGATCTGCGGGGGTTACACGACGTTTTCTTCATTCAGCCTGCAGACCTTGAGCCTGGCGCGTGATGGCGAATGGCTGCAGGCAGGGCTGAACTCGGTTCTCTCGCTCGTTCTTTGCCTGGTCGCGGTCTGGCTCGGCGCGGTGGTGGCAATGAATTTCGTCCTGAGAGGGCGATAAAACCTTCCACTTGGCTCAGACCGTTATTCGGGATTTATTCTGGCAATGAGCCTAGGCAAAACCGCCCGGCTGAGTAAATTGTCCCCGATTATGTTCGAGTCTATCAAAGCCCAGCTCGCCACCACCGCCGCCAAACTCTCCCATTTGCGGAGGTTTCTTTGACGTCCCGAAAGTGCAGAAACGCCTGGCGGAGCTCGACACTTTAATGGCGGGAGAGAGTTTCTGGGACAACCGCGAACAAGCCCAGAAGACCATCGACGAAACCGGGTCGCTGCGGAAAAAAATCGAACCGCTGATCGAATGCGAGAAACGCTTGGAAGACGCTCAGGTGATGGTCGAACTCGCCGAGGCCGAACCTGAGGCGGCCCAAATCAAACTTCAACGCGAGCTGGATGCCGAGCTCAAACGGTTCATGCAAGAGCTCGATCGCTTGGAGCTTTCCGTCCTGCTCAACGGCCCGCACGACAAGAATAACTGTATCTTCAGCATCAATGCCGGCGCGGGTGGAACCGAGTCGTGCGATTGGGCCAGCATGCTGCTGCGAATGTACCAACGCTGGGGCGAATCGCGCGGGTGGAAAGTGGAAATGACCGATTCGTTGCCGGGTGAAACGGCTGGGATCAAAAGCGCCACCATGCTGATCGAAGGCGAGAATGCCTACGGGTTTTGCAAAGCCGAACGCGGCGTTCACAGGCTCGTGAGGATTTCGCCGTTCGACGCCAACAAACGCCGCCATACCAGCTTCGCCAGCGTCGATGTGATCGCCGAAATTGACGAACTTCCGGAGCAGGACATTCCGCCGAACGAATTCCAAGTCGACACGTTCCGGTCGGGCGGCAAAGGCGGACAAAACGTCAACAAGGTCGAAACTGCGGTCCGCATCACTCACCTTCCGACCGGGCTTGTCGTCGCCTCACAAAGCCAGCGCTCGCAACATCAGAACCGCGCCACGGCGATGAAGCTGCTGTTGTCGCGCATTTATGCGCATCGGCTCGACGCTCAGAAGCAGGAGATGGAACGGTTCTACGGCGAGAAGGGAAGCGTTTCCTGGGGAAACCAAATTCGGAGTTACATCTTCCAGCCGTATCGCCTCGTCAAAGACCTGCGCACCGGCTACCAAACCAGCGATGTCCAATCGGTCATGGACGGGAATCTGGACGAGTTCGTCAATGCTTGGCTGCGCGCGGGCTGCCCAACGAAACGAATGACAGGCGCAACGGAAGAAGACACCGAATAAATCTTTGCCATCTGCCATTTGCCATCTCCCATCTCCCATCTGCTAACTCGTGACCCCCAAAGAAAATATTCTCGACACGATAGTCGCCCAGAAGCGCCGGGAGATTGAAACGCTGCCCCGGCAGCGCATCACGCCTGAGCTTCTCCAAGCCGCGGCCTCTGCGCGTGGCGGCGTGCGAAATTTTTTCGAGCGGCTCCGCCTGGCCCATCCCGCGCCGGCCTTGATCGCGGAAATCAAGAAGGCCTCGCCATCAGCGGGCGTGATCTGTCCGAATTTCGATCCAGTGCGTATCGCCGCCGAGTACGAACGGTCCGGCGCCGCGTGCCTCTCAGTGTTGACGGACGAGCGATTTTTCCAGGGTTCGTTGCGCTACCTGAAACAGGTCCGGTCCGCTGTCGCGCTGCCGTTGTTGCGGAAGGATTTTATTATTGATGAGCGGCAGATTCTCGAAGCGATCGAATGGGGGGCTGACGCCATTTTATTGATCGTGGCGATTTTGAATGACGAGCAGTTGAGTCGCCTTCTTGAACTCGCCCAAGCCGCGGGTTTAGCTGCGCTGGTTGAGGTTCATGATGAAGCCGAGCTCAATCGCGCCCTTCGAGCAGGAGCGCGCTTGCTCGGCGTGAACAATCGAAACTTAAAAACCTTCCAAGTTGATTTAGGAACGACGGAACGGCTCCCCGCCCAAAGAACAACCGCTCAACCGCCGCACCACTGTTTGTTGGTCGCAGAAAGCGGCATTCACACGCGCGCGGACGTCGAGCGATTGAGCCGCGCCGGGGCGGAAGCCATTCTGGTGGGCGAGTCCTTAATGCGCGACGGAAACGTAGCGGCAAAAATCAGGGAACTTCTCGGTCCGGACGGAGGCAGCCCGCGGCCGAAGTAGCCTCGCCCCACCTGAATGACCGAGCCGCAAAGCCATGGAAAGACGAAACCTGGCCGCTTTACGGCGAGAGGCGCTCGAGCTTCCAAACCCCGCTCTGCGCTTTCGTGTAAAGAAAACGGTCGTGCAACCGATTCGGACGGCCCTGCCAAAATTCAAATAAACTCGGCACGACCCGATAGCCTCCCCAATGCGGCGGCAATGGCACTTGACCGTCCGGATAACGCGCCATCACTTGCTGCAATCGCTCGACCAATTCCTCGCGGTTCCGCAGCACGGAGCTTTGCCGCGAAGCCCAAGCCCCCATTTGGCTGCCGATCGGACGGCTCTTGAAATACGTCTCCGATTCCTCATGCGCAACTTTGGAAGCCACGCCATTGATCCGGATTTGCCGTTCCAGTTTGGCCCAGAAAAAATTCAGACAGACGTTCGGGTTCTCGGCCAGTTCGCGGCCTTTGGGGCTTTCGTAATTCGTAAAAAAAACAAACCCGCGCTCGTCATATCCTTTCAACAGAACCACGCGGGCGGAGGGCACGCCATTTTTTCCAGCAGTGGCCAGAGTCATCCCGGTGGGCTCGATGAGGTCGGCGCCCAAAGCTTGATTGTACCAATTCCCGAATTGCGTAAACGGGTTGGGGTCGAGATCCTTTTTTCTTAGAGGGGAGAAACTTTCTTCCAATTTGAAATCAGTCATAGGTTTGAAAGATGCGATTTTAGCTTCGCGGCGATGGCAAGCGGGGCGCGCACCTTGCCAAAAGTCGTTCTGTTTTCGCAGAGCGGTCACCGCGGAGCAACGGCAAAAGCTACTTTCCGTAGCTGAAGACGCGAGCCTTCAGCCGGAGCGGGGAGGATTGGAACTGACAAGTTTCTGGTCCAACCAATCTCCGCTCGCGGTGATGTGAGCTGACGAGTTCATCTACGAGCCGGTTCGCTGCTGCGTCCCCATTGCTGGAATTTATCATCTTTGAACGCGGAGCCTTTGATTGTAATGTGCACGAGCTCCGCGCGAGCGAACGAACATGGGCACGCTCAATGAGTTTTCTCTGCCAGTCCGTCTTTTCTTAAAGGCTTACCCGTGGCGAAAAATCGATCCTGTGCCGTGGACACCGCTCCGCAAGCCACTGGCCCAAGCCAAACTTGCCCTGCTCTCCAGCGCCGGTTTTGTTTTGCCGAACCAGGCCCGTTTTGACGAAACAATCAAAGGGGGCGATTTCAGTTTTCGCGAAATCCCAGCGGACACGAACGTGAAGCAACTCATCGACACGCACCGGAGCGAATCATTCGACCATTCCGGATTGCAGCGGGACCCAAATTTGGCTTTCCCGCTCGACCGACTCCGCGAGTTCGTCGAGCGCGGGCGAATCGGTTCGCTGAACCGCCGGCACTTTTCGTTCATGGGATCGATTATCGCGCCGGGTCGTTTGGTGAAGGAGAGCGCGCCCAGAGTGGCTGCTGAATTAGTTGCGGACGGGGTCGACGCGGCGGTGCTGGTGCCGGTCTGACCGATGTGCAACCAGGCCGTGAGCCTGGTCGCGGCGGAACTCGAGCGCCAGGGCATCTCGACTGTTGTCATTCAGCTTTTGCGGGAGGTGGCCGAACGCGTGCGACCGCCGCGCGCCTTGTTTGTTCCGTTCAAGCACGGGTACCCGCTCGGCGCGCCAAATGATCCAGTCCAACAGAGCGCAGTTCTCGAGTCAGCGCTCGCGTTGCTTGAAAAAACCGGCGTCACGCCACCGTTGCTTGAACCTGAAACCGGCGGCTGATTAACCGCAAAGAACCTAGCGCGGCGTCGCCGCAACCCATTCGCTTCCTGCTCGGAATCGAAAACAAGTTCCATCGACGGCGGGACATTTGCGGAAGCTCCACCGAGGCCAGTTCCACTTTGATTTTTTCTTTAATTACTTCAGCTTGTCCGGATTGAGCGGCTTCAAATCGGAGGGCATGAATCGGCCGTCCTTGCGAATCAGCTCGCCGTCGAACCAAACTTCTCCACCGCCCCATTCCGGGCGCTGAATCAGAACCATGTCCCAATGGACGGCCGAGCGATTGCCGTTGTCGCAGATCTCGTAGGCTTGGCCGGGAGTGAAATGGAGCGAGCCGGCGATTTTCTCATCAAACAAAATGTCGCACATCGGATTCAAAATGTAGGGATTGAATCCGAGAGAAAATTCGCCGACGTAACGGGCGCCAGCGTCGGTGTCGAGGATCTCGTTCAAGCGTTTCGTGTTGTTCGAGCTCGCGTTGACCACTTTGCCGTCCTTAAATTCGAGCCGCACGTTCTCGAAGCGCGTGCCGGAATAGATCGTCGGCGTATTGAATTGGATCGTGCCATTCACGGAGTTTTTGACCGGGCAGGAAAAAACTTCGCCGTCGGGAATGTTCAGCTTGCCATTGCACGATTTTGCGCCGATCCCTTTAATGCTGAAACTGAGCGCAGTCCCGGGCCCCTTGAGTTCGACGCGATCCGCTTGGCGCATCCTTTTCTCAAGCGGGACCATGGCTTTGGCCATTTTGCGATAATCCATCGTGCAGACATCGAAATAAAAATCTTCGAAGGCTTCGGTGCTCATGTTGGCCGCCTGGGCCATGCTGGGAGTCGGCCAGCGCAATACGACCCAGCGCGTTTTGTTCACCCGATAGTTCATCACCGGACGGAGCGCTTTCGTGTAAAGCGCCATGCGATCGGTCGCCACGTCGGACGTTTCATTCGCATTGTGGCTTCCGCGAAGCGCAATGTACGCCTGCATTTTTTTCATCCGGAACATTTCCAAATCCCGAACCAGCGCCGCGTGCGCATCATTGGTTTCACGGATCAGCTCCCGCGTGATGCGGGTGTGCCGGACTTCGACGACTGGAATCGCGCCCACTTTGCGAATCGCGCGGAGAAGTTGGATGGAGAATTCGTCTGGGATATCGATTAGATCCAAAAGAATGCGTTCGCCCTTCTTGAGTTCGGTCGCATAGCCGACCAATAACTCAGCCAGTTTGGTGTAGCGCGCGTCGGTCATAAAAATGTGCTGAAAACGTAATCAATGCCCGGCGATTGTCGAGAGCAAGCGACGGGCGGTCACACCGCTTGAGCGCGAACTTATGCTCGTATTAGCCGGGTTAAAACCTACCTGCCAGTGTTGACACAACCTTCTGGAGATGATCAACTCTGCCTCAACGGTTACGCGGTAGTCCGAGTGGGAAAGAGTGGAAGGTTGAGATTGGAATTGTTCTTTGAATTTTTTTAAGCTTTCGATTCCGGAGTTGTACGGCCGGGATCGGATTAGTCCCACGTAACCCTCTGAAGTACTGATTCTGAACATTCCCCGGGTTTCTAGAGTCATCCCCTGACTCGGAAACCCGGTTTTTTATTGCTCAATTTTGGAGCCCGCGTGGCGCCGTTCACGCGGCTGTAATTCGAGGACGTTCACACCACGTCACACCACAACGAGAGTTGCGCCCGCCATTTTCCCCCATTACTCTAACCCGCAGATTATGACGTTAACTGAGAAAATTTTGGCCCGTGCCGCCGGAAAATCGCGCGTTCAAGCCGGCGAAAACGTCTGGGTGAATGCGGACATCCTAATGACTCACGACGTTTGCGGCCCTGGGACCATTGGTGTTTTCAAACGCGAGTTCGGCAAGACCGCGAAAGTCTGGGACCGGCGAAAAATCGTGATCATTCCCGATCACTACATCTTTACAGCGGATTCGAAGTCAAACCGCAACGTCGATATCCTGCGCGATTTTGTTAAAGAACAGGACCTCCCGTATTTCTACGACGTGATCGATGATCCGAACGGGCACTGGGTTTTCGACGCCTCGAAAGGAATGCTCAAGCGCCAATATGGTTCGAACTTCGCGGGCGTTTGCCACACCGCGCTCCCGCAGAAAGGCCACACGCGGCCAGGCGAGATTCTCTTCGGGACCGACTCACATACTTGCATGGCCGGCGCGTTCAATGAATTCGCCACTGGGATCGGCAATACCGACGCGGGTTTCGTGATGGGCACGGGCAAACTGCTCTTGAAAGTTCCGGAAACAATGCATTTCCAGCTCGAAGGCAAACTGCAGCCGGGCCTTATGGCCAAGGACATTATTTTGTATTGCATTGGGGAAATCGGTTTTGATGGCGCGACCTACCGCGCGATGCAATTCGATGGCTCGGGGGTTGCGAGCTTGTCGATGGACGACCGAATGACGATCGCAAACATGGCGATCGAAGCCGGTGGCAAGAACGCGATTTTTGAATTCGACGCCAAAACGGCCGCGTTCGTCGATCAACGCTGCAAGCTCAACGGGACCAAATCCACCTACGAACCGGTCACGCGGGACAAGGACGAGAAATTCGTGTTCGAGATGGTGGTGGATCTCTCGAAACTGGAGCCAACCGTCGCTTGCCACCCAGATCCGGGCCAGCGCAAGCTCGCCAAGGAACTGAATCACATTCAGTTGGACCGCGCTTATATCGGCTCCTGCACGGGCGGGAAAACCAGCGATTTCCTCGAATTCGCCCGCATCTTGAATGGCAAAAGGGTCCGGATTGATACGTTCGGAGTGCCAGCGACTCCCGAAATCGTTCACGACCTTCAGACCGCGCGGTGGGGCAACCAAACCGTTTGGGATATTTTGGTTTCAGCCGGCGTCCAGATGACCGAAAACGCCAGTTGCGCTGCATGCCTCGGCGGGCCGGTGGATACGTTCGGCCGGATGAACACTCCATTGAAATGTATCAGTGCCACGAACCGAAACTTCCCGGGAAGAATGGGGCATAAAGAATCGCAAGTCTTCCTCGCCTCCCCAGCGACGGTAGCGGCCAGCGCGCTCACTGGACACATCACGGATCCGCGGGAATTCCTGAGTTGATGCGATGGGCCGCACTTCGTCGAAAAATCTGCAGGAGAAGCAATTATCCGATTGACATTTGATGTCCGATTTTTAGACTGTGCGCGGATTCTTAACGACGACCATAGAAAAATTTAGGAGCAAATTTATGAAACCAGCTGGAAGCCTTGGTAAATTCATTGCTTATGGGATAGCGGTCGGTGCAGGTTTTCTAATTTCCTCTGCCCAAGCGAAGGAGAATTATGCTGTCGTGCGCGCTGTCCGCGGCACAGCTTCTTACTCGAAGGATGCAGGGAAAACATGGAAACCAGTCAAGGTTGCGTTTTATTTGCAACCGGGTACCACCGTGCGGACCGGCGTCGCTTCCACCGTCGATCTGTTCCTGGGCGTGAATGGCCCCGTCGTGCGAATCACTCCGGATACTGAACTCGGCCTCGACAAACTCTATTACGAACAGAACGCCGTCGATACCGTCATCGAAACCGAATTGAATCTGACCAACGGCCGAATCCTCGGGAACGTCCGCAAGCTTGCGGAAGCCTCCCGCTACGAAGTCAAAACCCCCGTTGGCGTCGCTGGAATTCGCGGAACCGAATACGACATTAGCGTTGACGGCACCGTGCGAATCCTCACCGGCAGCGCAGTCATGGTTTACGCAAATCCACAAAACCCGAATAACCCGTCGATCGTGACGATTCACGAAGGCGAAATGGCCCGTAAACCTGGCCAACCCGGCCAGCCAGTGACAACGGAGCCAATTCCTGAAGCGGACCGGACACAACTCGCGGCTCAATTTCAAGAATTGACCGTGCTGATCCGGCAGCCGAATCCGAAGCCTCATCCAGAATCCCCGTTTTTCCCGCCAACAGGCGAGGCGCCTCGCGAAATCCCAACGCTCCAACCCGAGCCGTTCGTTTCGCCGAACACCGGTGTGCGCAACGAGCATCGAGACTAAACGGCTTCCCAGGTTTCCAAACCCAGAGCAACCTTGTGTTGTTCTGGGTTTTTTGTTTTAGTCTCGCGTCGTGAAGCGCACTCCGAGTCAGCTGTTCCCCCTCTTTCTTTCCAGCGGCGCTGTTGCTCTGGTTTTGCTTCTTCAGGAAATTCCATACATCTCTAAAGCAAGCCCCTCTCGAGCTGGCCTGCTCCAGCGCCTCGAATGGATCACGTACGATTGGCGAGTCCGGCAAGCCGCTGGCAATAATTCTGTCTCCGCCACCAACCTCGGTTGGGTCGAAATCAGCGATGAGAGCATTCGAGCCATTAACGATGGATCGCTCGGTTTCAGCTACGGCTTGTACTGGCCGCGCGCTGTTTATGGCCGGATGCTCCGCGAATTAACAGCCGAGGGCGCGCGCGCCGTCAGCTTTGATGTGCTTTTCTCCGAAGAACGTGAAGACCACAAAAACATCCTCGTGGAGTTGCCTGACCACCGGAAAATCAGTTCTGATGATTTTTTTGCGGAGGAAATCGGCCACGCCGGAAATGTGATTCTCGCGGCCGTTCCGGATTTATTTCCGGCCGGTTCATTTCAGCGCCGAAGCAAAGCGGTCGGAGACATCTTAAATGATGGCGATGCTGACGGCATTCTGCGGCGGGCGCGTCCATTTCGTGATGTGGACCCGAAATGGAATCCGATCATTTTGCATTTGGCAAAAGCGGTCGACCTGAACCTCGGCCAAGCCCGCATTGATCGGACCGCCCGCCAAATCTTAATTCCGTATGCCAACGGCACGAATCTGTTCTCGCTTGAACTGAATCCGGACGGTTCGTTGAACACCGCGGAACTCGGACTTCCCGCCGGACCACGGCAATGGCCGCAGTTGACGCGGCTTTGGCACCTCGGAATTGTGCTCGCGGCTGCCGAATTGAGACTCGATTTGGAACATCCTGTCATCGAAACGAACCGGCTTATTCTGAATGGCCCAAATGGAATTCGCCGCATTATCCCGCTGGAGCGTGATGGAACGTTTTTCATCAACTGGAGTTTGCCGCCGGGTGATCCGCGTGTTTTCACAGAAGGAATCGAAGGAGTGATTGCCCGCGACCGCCAGCGCTATGGAACTCCCCCGGACCCGCCGACGACCAATTTCTGGCGAAATAAACTGGTGGTGGTCGGATCCAGAGCAACAGGCAACGGCCTGACGGATCTCGGCCCGACCCCGCTCGGTAAACAAACATTTCTGGTGAGCAAATACTGGAACATCGCGAACTCGATTATCGTGGATCGTTTTGTCCGTTCATGCCCGAACAGCCTGGCCATGCTCATTATCATCGCGCTTGGCGCGGTGTCCGGTTTCCTGACGTGGCGGATGGGGGGTCTCTGGGGCGCCGCCTGCTTATTGTCGCTCGTGGGCGCTTACGTGTTGGTGGCGGATCTCGTGTTTATTCGAAATCGCATTTGGCTGCCTCTCGTGCTGCCAATCGCCGGAAGCTGCGGGCTGAATTATGTTTGTCTCACGAGCTATCGGGTTTTATTCGAGCAAAAAGAAAAACGCCGGGTCAAAGGAGTGTTCAGCAAAATCGTGTCGCCGGATGTGGTGAACGAATTGCTCAGCGCCGAAAGCCTCGCGCTGGGCGGGGCGCGCCGGCGCGTGACCGTTTTCTTCGCAGATGTGCGCGGGTTCACCGAATTCACGGATACCATGCAGGCGAATGCGGAAGAGCACGTTCGTCGATACGAAATCAGCGGAACGGCTGCGGAGAGTTATTTCGAGGCGCAAGCGACCGAAGCGCTGAACACGGTCAATCTTTACTTGAGCATCATCGCGGAAACGGTCAAAAAGCATCTCGGCACGCTCGACAAATATATCGGCGATTGCGTGATGGCGTTCTGGGGCGCCCCGATTGCCAACCCGCAGCACGCGACGGCTTGCGTGAGGGCCGCCGTCGAAGCCCAACGCGCAATTTACAGGACAAACCAGGAACGGTTCGCGGAGAACGAAAAGCGAAAGCAGGCGAATGAACTCCGCGCGGACAAAAATCAACCGCCCGCTCCTCTGCTTCCGATGCTTAGCGTCGGCAGCGGCATTAACACTGGAATTGTCACAGTCGGTTTGATGGGCTCAGACGCGCATATTTTGAATTACACGGTGTTTGGCCGCGAAGTTAACCTGGCCAGCCGAGTGGAAGGAATTTGCGAACGAGGCCAGGTCCTCATCACAGAAGCTACCTTGCTGGACCTGCAGCGGGACGATCCTGAGTTGGCGGCGAGTTGCGTGGCCAAACCGCCGGTCAAAGTGAAAGGGATCCGCCAAGCGGTCAAAATTTTTGAAGTCCCTTGGAAGACCACGATTCCAGCCGCAGCCGAAAAACCTGCCGCGCCGCCGATGAAAACAGCTGGGATTGGCGTCTGAAGATCTTGCAGGACCGACTGAATGTCGGATCGGGAATTCAGCGGGGCATCGTCAGCTGATCGTCGAACCGTCCACGCCAACCATCCATTCAAGCATGCGCACCGGCATCTATCCTGGGAGCTTTGATCCAATCACAAACGGTCACCTGGATGTGATCCGCCGAGCCGCGAAGCTTTTCGATCGGGTGATCGTGGCGATCGCGACGAATGATGCCAAGACGCCTCTGTTCACGCTGCAGGAACGGCAGGAATTAGTGGCGCGATCGATCGGCCATTTCAAGAATACGAGCGTGGACACCTTCACCGGGTTGCTGGTGGACTATGTGCAAAAGAAGGAAGGGGATGCTATAATTCGTGGCTTGCGTGCGGTCTCGGATTTCGAGTTTGAATTCCAGCTGGCGTTGATGAACCGTAAATTAAACGAGCGCGTGGAAACCATTTTTATGATGCCGAAGGATATCTACACCTTCCTGAGCTCGCGGATGGTCAAGGAAATTGCCCGCCTCGGCGGCAATGTCAGCGAGTTTGTGCCGGCGGGTGTCAATGCGGCGCTCCGCGAGAAATTTCCGCAGTCAACCTCAACCGGAGAATGAGTTATGCCATTGACCATAAATCTGCGACATCTCGAAAAGAAAGCGCTTCATCTCGAGGGCGATTTGTCAGCGGAGGAGCTCGATTTGGCCAGCTTCGACGAGTTGGTTCAGCCGGCCGGAGCGCTGCGTTATGCCCTCGAAGCCGAGCGGCTCGGGAAAAGCATCCTGGTTCAGGGGAGCCTCCAATTGGACCTGACCTGCACGTGCGCGCGCTGCCTCAAACTTTACGCGCACGAAATCACGCTGGACGAGTTTGCCCTCGACCTGCTGTTGGAAGGTGAAGACAAAGTGGAGGTTGTCAACGACTGCGTGGACTTGACGCCCTTTATCCGGGAGGATATTTTGCTCGCGTTTCCACAACACCCGTTGTGTGACACGGATTGCAGCGGATTGCCGATTACAACCCCTGAGCCTGGCCGGGAAAGGAAAGGCGTGGGGGATTCTTCTGCTTGGTCCGCGCTGAACAAATTGAAATTTTGAAACAGAAGAGACGATATGGGTGTCCCAAAACGTAAACCGTCCCGAAGCCGCCAGCGAATGCGCCGCGCTTACAACAGCGTGCTGACTTTGCCTCAACTGAGCACTTGCCCGCAATGCGCGGCGCCTTACCTGCCCCACCGGGTTTGCCCGGCCTGCGGCTTTTACAAAGGACGCCAAGTTGTTTCGGTCCAAGCCATAGGCTAATCCATTTAGAGCGTAGACGGAGCGTGGGGAGCTTCTCTGCGCTCTTCACGTTTATGCGCATAGCAGTCGATGTCATGGGCGGCGACCACGGCTGCGGTGTGGTGATCGAAGGCGCGCGCCAAGCCCTCCAAACCAATCCCAAGATCACGGAGCTATTCTTGGTCGGGCACGAAGCCGAGATCCAAAAATCGATCAGCCAAAATCCCTGGAGTGATCCTCGCGTTGAAATTATCCACGCCGAGGAAGTTCTCACCATGGAGGACAAACCCGTCGTTGGCCTCCGCAAAAAAAAGAATTGTTCGATCGCACGCGCCATCGATCTCGTCAAAAACGGGCGGGCTGAAGCATTCGTGTCTCCCGGAAACACCGGCGGCGTCGTCGCGGCGGCCACGCTCAAACTGCGGCCCCTTCCCGGAGTTGACCGGGCATCCATTGGCGCCGTCATCCCCGCTGCGAAAAACGAATTTATCCTGATCGACGCCGGGGCAAACGTGGAATGCAAGCCCCTTCACCTCCTCCAGTTCGCGATCATGGGCAGTGTTTATTCGCGCGAGATTCTTGGCTACAAAACCCCGCGTGTCGGACTGTTGAGCGTCGGCACCGAGGACGTCAAAGGGAATGACCTCACCCACCAAGCGTTCAAGCTTTGCAAACAAAGCCACCTGAATTTCATCGGCAACGTCGAAGGGCATGACTTGTTTTCCAATCGCGTTGATGTCGTCGTGTGCGACGGGTTTGTCGGAAACATCGTTCTGAAAAGCTGCGAAAGCCTGGCCAACAATATTTTCGCCTGGCTGAAATCCGAGCTGACAAAAACGCCGAAACGCAAGCTGGGAGCGTATCTGGCCAAAAACGCTTTCATGACTATTCGGCGCCGACTCGACCCGGACGCTCGCGGCGGAGCTCCATTGCTCGGCCTGAATGGCAATGTGATCATCGCACATGGCTCAGCGCGCGATCGCGCCATCATGAACGCGATTCACCTCGCCACGGAAACGATCCAGAATCGAGTGAACCAAATCATCTGCGAAGAAATGCGGCGGACCGAAGAAGCGCTTTCGACCACTGACATGGCGCTGCCCGCGCCCGCCAAGCCATGAGCCCATTCGCTTCCAAAGTGGTCAAAAACCCGCGGGCCCAGCACGATTTCAAAGGCCGGCCGTGTTCGATCGTGGCGGTCGGCTCTTACGTTCCCGAACGCATCCTGACCAATGCTGAGCTTGAACGAATGGTGGACACCAGCGACGAATGGATCACATCCCGAACTGGAATCAAACAACGGCGCATCGCGGCCGCGGACGAGTTCACTTCAGATATGGCGGCGAAAGCTGCTGCCGTCGCAATGCAACGCGCCGGGGTCAAAGCCGAACAGATCGATTTAATCATTCTCGCCACCATCACGCCTGACATGCCGTTTCCATCAACAGCCTGTCTCGTGCAACGAAAGATCGGGGCCACGCGCGCGGCTGCCTTCGACCTTGAAGCGGCCTGCTCCGGGTTTATTTACGGGCTCGAAATCGGGTTGCAATTCATCATGTCGCGCACCTACGACACGGTCCTGGTGATCGGCGCGGAGAAACTTTCCAGCATCATCGATTGGAATGACCGCAACACGTGCGTGCTCTTCGGCGACGGGGCCGGAGCGGCTATTTTACAAAGCCGCCCGCACAGCCATGGGCTCATTACCGCATGCATGGGAGCGGACGGGACCAAGGCCGACTTGCTGTGCATGCCCGCGGGCGGCTGCCGCTGCCCCGCCACACTCGAATCCGTCACGAGCCGATTGCACTATCTGCGGATGGATGGAAAAGAAACCTTCAAGAATGCGGTCAACGCGATGTACACCGCTGCGAAGGAATCCCTCCGCCGGTGCGAGCTCGATATCTCCCAGATCAAATGCATTATCCCGCATCAGGCGAACCGCCGGATCATTGATGCCGTTGCGGAACGCCTCGGGGCTGAGCCGGAGCAGTTGTTCGTCAACTTGGAACGATACGGCAATACGTCCGCCGCGTCGGTTTCAATCGCGCTGGATGAAGCGGTTCAAACCGGGCGGATTCAACGCGGTGACTTGATCTTGCTGGTGGTGTTTGGCGCTGGCCTGACTTGGGGCGCCGCGGTGATCGAGTGGTGATTTTTATTTCTTCACGGAGCGCTCGGCCCTTCTTTCGTTGCGATAAACAGGGGATCAAAAGCCGCTCAAATGGCTGCTTGGATTGCGTGGAAACCCTGAGAAATGGATGGGCTCTTTTTCCCGCGCCCTTCAGAAAATCCAGTAAAGCGCCCGTAGCGTTTTTCCTGAAATTCCTGCCCCGTTTCAATTGACGGGTCGAGAGTGGGTGTTACATTACGGTGTCTGTATGAGTACCAGCAAGCTCGACACATCAGGCGTTTTCCAGCCTTTCAAAGTGCAGGCTCCCCAAACGCGTCTAACCCTTCCGCTCAGCGCGATTCAGTTCCGGCGAAACGGCATCGAATTCCAGAGCCAGCAAGCCTTGGCCTCGTGGAAAGAAATGGCCGTCGACCTGCAATCGCCTGCTGACGGCAAAAAAATCCATTGCACCGGCGTCGTCGTTGCCTGCCATGGCAACCGCCACACCGGTTACTCCGTATCGATGTTATTCATGAATCTTTCGCGCCAATCCCAGGAACGGCTGGAACGCTTGGCGCACGTCCGGTCGGCCTAGTCCGGACCTTCGGACCAACCCCCGATAATGGAACTTTTTCAGCGTATTCTGCAGACCGCCATTAATGGCGGCGCTTCTGACGTTCATATCAAAGTCGGCACGCCGATTATCTTTCGCATCAACGGGCAACTCGTCGCGATCGAAGCCCCCACCCCGACCGAGGCGTGGGTGAATAACGTTGTCGAGAAAATCGTGCCGCGCCACACGCGCGTGCGCCTGGAAGAAGAGCGGGAAATCGATTTCTCCTATTACCTGCCGGGCATTGGCCGGTTCCGCACGAATCTCTTCCAGCAACGCGGCCAGTTCTGCCTCTCGATGCGATACGTCAAGACCAAGATCCCCGCCTTCGAGGAACTTGGCTTGCTGCCGATCTTAAAGAAAATCGCCGAGTCACCGCGCGGAATTGTCCTCATCGCCGGCGCGACGGGCTGCGGCAAATCGACCACGCTCGCGGCGATGATCGAGCACATCAACGCCACTTCGAAAAAGCACATCATCACCCTCGAAGATCCCATCGAGTTTGTCTTCGAAGACAACCAATCCGTCATCGAACAACGCGAGATCGGCCTCGATACGCTTTCCTTCGGGCATGGCTTGCGCAATATCCTTCGCCAGGACCCCGACATCATCATGGTCGGCGAAATGCGTGATGCGATCAGCTTTTCCGCCGCCATCAGCGCCGCTGACACGGGCCATTTGGTGCTCTCCACGCTTCACACCACCAACGCTTCCCAATCCGTCAGCCGCATCCTCGATTTCTTCAAAGCCGACGAACGAGAACAAGTGCGCCGCCAACTCATCGGCACGCTCCAAGCCGTCGTCTGCCAGCGCATGGTGACCACCGTCAACGGAACTGTCACCCCGGCTCTCGAAATCCTCATCAACACTGGAACGGTCCGGAAAATCATCGAAGAAAACCGGCTCGACAAATTGCCGGCGGCAATCGAGACCGGCGTGGAAGATGGAATGCAAACGTTCAACCAAGCGCTGTTCATCCTGGTCAAGGAGCGCAAGGTCACCGAAAAAGAAGCGCTCGCCAAAGCGTCCAACGCCCAAGCGCTCGAGATGAATTTTAAAGGAATTTTTCTCGACGAAGGCCGCCGCATTCTCGGCTAAGGGTCTGTTCATTCGCCTCGGCGACGCTGAGACTCAGTGGTCGGCCTTCTCTCCGGTTCCGCCAAACTCAGGCGCTACATAAATCTCCTCCGCATCAAGGCATCGCGCGATCATCGAAACCGTTCGTTGAATCGCGCCGCGGTTTTCTTGCACGACCCGAATAGCTTTTCGGCCCAATTCCATTCGCCGTTCGGCATCCTGCAATAATTCCGTGAGCGTTGCTTCCAGTTCCTCTGCATCCCGGACCTGGACGGCCGCGCCGGCCCGGACAAAAGCCTCCGCAATCGAAGCGAAATTCTGCATGTTCGGCCCGAACACAACCGCTTTGCCTTCTGCCGCAGGCTCGATCGGGTTCTGACCTCCTTCAGCCGTGAGGCTCTTTCCCACAAATGCCACCGTGGCGTGCTTGTAAAATTGTTTCAGCTCGCCAGTCGTGTTCACGAGGAGACAGTCCAGCGCGTTCGGCTCGAAGGGGTGATCGACGCTGAGCTCAGTCCGATAAACAAACCGCAGACCTTGCCGTTTCAAAATCTCGCCAACCTCCCTGCCCCGTTCGAAATGCCGCGGCACCAAGACGAGAAAAAGATCTGTAAATTGCTTTTTCAGCCGGATAAATATTTCCGCGAGCAGCGCTTCTTCGCCGGCATGCGTGCTTCCGGCCACGAGCACCCGTTGATTTTCCGCCACACCCAATTGGCGCAGCAAACGCCCGGCATCCATCGGCGGCTTGTCATCCAAACGGACGGAATCAAATTTCAAATTGCCTACGACCTGGACGGCTTCCGGCGCGCAACCCAATTCGCGCAAACGCTGAGCGTCCGCCTCATTCTGCACCCCCACTCCTTTCAACGATCCAAACAGGGGCCCGAACAGAAAGCGAAAACGCTTGTACCCCTGAAAGGATTTCGGTGAGAGTCTCGCGTTCACCAGGAAAACAGGGATGTGGCTCTCTCGCGCGCGCCAGAGAAAATTCGGCCAGATTTCCGCCTCGACCAACACGATGGCGTCGGGATGAAGAACGGCCATCGCGCGGGACACCCACGCGCGGCGATCCACCGGAAAATAAATCTTTGCGATGTGACTCGGCAGCTTGCGCTGCAATTCCGCCATGCCGGTCGAAGTGGTCGTCGAGACGACAATCTTGAGGTTGGGCATGGCCGGTTCGATCGCGGCAATCAGCTGCGTGCACAAGTTCACTTCTCCCACGCTGACGGCGTGCAGCCAAAGCACATGCCGGTTCGTGAGCGATTGCTTGAGCTTGGCGCCATAACGGCCGAACCGCTGGCCGAACCCGGCGCGCCAGTTGCCGCGGCGCCACATTTTCAGAAAGTAGAACGGAGCTGCGGCCATAAACCCGGCCGTGAAGACGGCGTTGTACAGCTTTTTGCCTGCGCTCATCGGCTCCGAAAGAAAATGAACCAGACCAACAGCAGCATCGGGAACATGTACGGGAGAGTGAACTTGAACACGTAACCGAGAAATGTCGGGCAATGCACCTTCCGGTGGTCCGCGATTGCTTTCACCATGAAATTGGGGCCGTTGCCGATATACGTGTTCGCGCCGAAAAAAACCGCTCCGATGCTGATCGCGACGATGAATTTATTCAGCGTCAACTGGGAGAGTACGACAGCGGTTTCGATCTGCTCGGTGGTAAGGCCGGCTGACGCGAGGTTCGGACCGTGCAACCGCTGCAAGGTGAGGATCGTTTGCTGAACTTGGAGCGGATCGCCAAGCGCGGGGCCGGCGCCGTGGTGCACCCAATTCTGCACCTGAGCAACGAGCTCGGGATTCACCAGCATGCCGAAAGCGGCGCTCAGAAAACTCAAATAGGTCGGCGCGTTGTCCAACACTCCAGACAATGTCCCGGACGACCAATAAAAGAACGCAGGACTTGCTCCGCCCATTCTTCCGGCATTCGCCTCGAGCCAATCGAGCGCCGGAATCATCGTGGCAAAAATGCCCGCGAACAGAACCACCACTTCCTTGAGTGGGTGCAAATTGAATTCGTTCGATTCGTGAATCGCTTTCGCTGTCGTATAGTACGAGCCGATCGCCGCCGCAATCATCAGAAATTCGCGGAGATACTTCGGTTCCTTGACGAAAACCGCCGCCAGAATAAGCGCGAGAAAACAGAGGTTCCATAATCCTTGAAATTGGAAAACGTCCGGCGGCTCGGCCAATGTCTCTCGAACGACTTTTGGTGCGCGCAGGAAATTTCGATAATCGACGCAGTAAAACGCGCCTAACAGAAAACCGACGCCGACCAGCCAGATGGCCCAGCAGTTCCGGGCCACCCACCAAAACGGAATTCCGTTGAGGTACCCAAGGAACAGCGGAGGATCGCCAATTGGCGTCAGACAACCGCCGACGTTCGAAACCACGAAAATAAAAAAAACAATGTGATGCCCTGTGATGCGATATTTGTTCATCCGAATCCACGGCCGAATCAAAAGCATCGAAGCGCCCGTCGTTCCGAGCAAATTCGCCACGACGGCGCCGGTCAAAAGAAACAGAACATTCTCGAATGGCGTCGCTTCGCCTTTGACCGTGATGTGAATCCCGCTGGCGACAATGAAAAGCGAACCGATCAGCGCGATAAACCCCAAGTAATCGCGGCCGACCTCGAGGACGCGGTGAGAGGCGTGCAGCCCGAGCAAATAGTACCCGAGCGTGATGGCGCCCAACCCGAAAGCCACCTTCGGATAATGCTTTTGCCACCAATTCGGAAATAGCAAAGGCGCCAAGGCGATGGCCGCGAGCAGCAGCACAAATGGCAGCGCCATCCACAGGCTTGGTATAGGTTTTCCTTCCACGCGGCCCAACCGTACGTGCGCGTTCTTCGGATGGTCAAGCGGGAATGGCCTTCATCCTGCAAGGGAAAGCTTCCAACGCGAGCCGCAACGCATAGACAACTGGTCCACGCATTTGTCTCTTCGATGCTCATCGCCGGCTCGTCAGTAGCCTCGCCCCACCCGGTGACTTTGATGCATCTGGGGCGCCGCAGGTGGGGCGAGCGTACCCGCGAGCCGCAACGCATAGACAACTGGTCCACGCATTTGTCTCTTCGACACTCATCGCCGGCTCGTCAGCAGCCTCACCCACCCGGTGACTTTGATGCATCTGGGCGCTGCAGGTGGGGCGAGCGTACCCGCGAGCCGCAAAGTTCATGGGAAGAATTCGATCATTTCGCAGCGACGCAGCGCGGCCCACCCCAAGCGAACCAAATAAAAACTAGAATTCCGTCGTCCAACTCCCCAGATTATGCCGATGTCCGTGATTCAGCGCAGTATTCAGGTCACTTACCGTCACCAGGTTCATTTCACTGAAAAGCTGTTTGCGCCGGCCAATTGCTTGCTCCGGGACATCCTTCAGAATGGTGACACCCGCAAGGCTCATAAAGTGCTCGTCGTCCTCGACGAAGCCGTGGCGCAAGCGCAGCCAAAACGGACCCGAGAACTCATTGATTACTTTCGCACGCACGCCGCGCAGATCGAGCTGGTTTGCCCGCCCATCATTGTCGAAGGCGGCGAGCGCACCAAAAATTCTTATTTCCACGTTTCGGAAATCCATTCGCACCTGGATCGATACCACATCGACCGGCATTCGTATCTCATGGCGATCGGCGGCGGCGCATTGCTCGACATGGTTGGGCTCGCTGCGGCCACGGCCCATCGCGGTGTCCGGCACATTCGGATTCCGACGACGACGCTGAGCCAGGCTGATTCAGGCGTTGGCGTCAAAAATGGCATCAATGCGTTCGGCAAAAAGAATTTCATCGGCACGTTCGCCCCGCCATTCGCGGTCATCAACGATTTCGAATTTCTGGCCACGCTCTCCCCGCGCGATAAACGAGCGGGCTACGTCGAAGCGGTGAAGGTGGCTTGCATTCGCGACCGCGCCTTCTTCGAGGAAATCGAACGAAACGCCGAATGCTTGCGCGTCTTCGAGCCCGAGGCGATGAAGCGGCTCGTCTTTCGTTGCGCCGAGCTCCACATGAACCACATCGCCACCTCGGGCGATCCGTTCGAATTTGGTTCGGCCCGGCCGCTTGATTTCGGCCATTGGGCCGCGCACAAGCTCGAGCAACTCTCCGAATACAAATTGCGCCATGGCGAAGCTGTCGCGATCGGCATGGCCCTCGACGTGACGTATTCACGGAACGCCGGCTATCTCGATGCCGACAGCGCGGATCGCATTTTGAATCTGCTCGATCAACTCGGGTTCGAGCTGTTCTCGAACGAACTCCTGCACGTCGATTCGTCCGGTGATTTGCTCGTGTTAAACGGTTTTGAGGAGTTCCGCGAACACCTCGGGGGCGAACTTACGATCACCTTGCTTCGCGCCATCGGCCAAGGCTTCGAAGTTCACTCGATGGACCTGCAGAAAGTTTTTGAAGCCATTCAGGAACTCCAGGCGCGAAGCTCTCGACGCGCGCTCGTGGCGGCAGGATTAACACGCAAAGCGGGTTAAATTCCACAAGAACGCGGCAGGCACGCTGCAGTCGGTCCATGCTCCTCGACGGCTCGTCAGGAGCCTCGCTCCACCAAATGAATTTGATGCAGCAAGGAAGCGCAAGTCGGGCGAGCGTAATCGCGAGCAGCAAAGTTCGGGAAAAGTCCCGAGGGACGTATTACCCATGAGACGCACCGCCGTCATCAACGTGGTCGGGCTGACTCAGTCGTGTCTCGGCCCTGCCACGCCGCGGCTCTCCCAATTTGCCAAAGCGGGCTCGCTCACTCCGGTTGTTCCCGCTTTGCCAGCGGTCACCTGCACTGCCCAAGCCAACTACTTGACCGGCCAAATGCCCTCGCGCCACGGCATCGTTGCCAACGGCTGGTACAATCGCGACTTGGCCGAAGTCCACTTTTGGAAACAATCGAATCGGCTGGTGCAAAGCCAGAAACTTTGGGAGGAGCTGCGCCAGCTTCAGCCAGGGTTCACCTGCGCGAACCTTTTTTGGTGGTACAACATGTATTCCACCGCGGATTATTCGATTACGCCACGGCCGATGTATCCGGCTGATGGCCGAAAATTTTTCGACATTTATGCCTGGCCGTACTCAATCCGAACGGAAGTAAAGGAGCAGCTGGGCGAATTCCCCTTTCCCTGCTTTTGGGGACCCGCAGCAGGAATCGATTCGCCGCAGGGCAAGGCTGACGCGGTTTCACGCTGGATTGCCGAATCGGCCAAATGGATCGAACAGCGGTATCATCCTAGCCTGAGCCTCATTTACCTGCCGCACCTGGATTACAATTTCCAACGTCTCGGACCGGCAGACCCGCAGCTTCAGCGCGATTTACAGCAAATCGACGACATTGTGGGCGACCTCATCGCTTTCTTTCGCGAACGCTCCGTGCAAGCCGTGGTTCTGTCCGAATATGGAATCACCGCCGTCGATCGCGCGATTCATTTGAACCGGGTTTTTCGAGAAAGGAATTGGCTGACGATTAAGACCGAGCGCGGGCTCGAAGTGCTCGATTACGGCGCTTCCAAAGTGTTCGCTGTGGCGGATCACCAAATCGCCCACATCTATCTCCAAGAACCAGCGGTGGCATCCGAGGCGCGCGCATTGATCGAAAGTCAGCCGGGCGTCGCGGAGGTGCTCGATGCGCCAGGGCGGGCTCGAACAGGCCTCGATCACTCTCGCGCTGGAGACTTGGTTGCTCTCGCGGACGAACGCTCCTGGTTCACTTACTATTATTGGCTCGACGATGCGATCGCCCCCGATTTTGCCAGGACCGTCGACATCCACCGCAAGCCAGGTTACGACCCGGTCGAATTATTCCTCGATCCGGATCAACGCTGGATAAAGGCGAAGATTCTCTTTCGGCTCGCGCAAAAGAAACTCGGGTTTCGCATGCTGATGGATGTCATTCCACTCGATGCGGGCTTGGTGAAAGGGTCACATGGAGTTCGGCCACGAGACCCAGCGCACTGGCCGATCTTCGTGGCCGAACGGTCGGTTTGGGAGAAACCGAACCCCAATTCTCCGCAAGTTTACGACTTCATCAAACGCCTGGCCTTGGAATAAGCGCTCCTTCATCTGCCTGGCGGCTATTGCTGCGGAGCGACCGCTGGCGCCGGCTGGGGCGCCGCCCCTGGAACTTGTTGACGGCTCTCATTCACCAGATTCGACAGATCCATCGAGAGCGCTTGCAATTGCGCTCCTGGAACGCCGCCCGCCTGCAGCAGCGCGCTCGTTTGATTCAGGATCAGCTGCGATTCTATCGGCGACAAATTCCCGCTGACCAGCAACTGCAGATTTCGCGCGAGCCGCACGTTGTCCGCGCCGGCGAGACGGAGTTGGCTGGCGACTGCCGCAAGGTCGGTGACCAATCGAGCAACAGCTTGATCCGATGGGCGCGCGGTCCCTTGCGCCCCCGCCAGCAAATCGCGCTGCAGCTGTTCCCGCGTGAGCAACGTCGCTCGCGGCGTGCGCAGCGCGTTCAAATCCGCGATGAGCTGATTGACATTCGCCCGCTCAGCCGGTGTGAAAACCCGGCCGCCGCGATTCGTGTCGCCCGTCAAAATTCTCGTTGGGAAATTGGTGTTGGCGCCAAACGGCACGCCATTGGTGGCAAACGGCGATCCTGGCGGAAAGTTCGTGAACGTTGTTCCAGGAGGAAATTGATTGGTCGGGAATGGAGTTGCGGGAGTTCCTGGCAACGCATTCACTGGCGGCGCTGGAAACGGATTTGGCGGCACAGCGGGCACGCCGAATCCTGGAGGTGGAGGAAATGTTCCGGGCGGCAACGTTCCCCGAGGCATGACCCCTCGCGGCGTAATGATGACTCCTCGCGGCGGAACTCCCGCTGGTGGCGCCCCAGGAATCACGACTTCTGCGCCGGGTTGCACCACGCCGGCGCCAGGCTGAATCACCTGGGCGCCAGGTTGAACGACTTGCGTCCCGGGCTGGACCGGCGCAGGCCCGCCAGCAGCGGGAGCGGTTTGCGCACAGACAAGCGCAGGCAATAAACTGACGGAAATAACGAGCAGCGGCACTTTGAATGAATTCATAAAAACCTCCGTGACTTTCTGCGGCAACCTGCGGTCAGCACTGGTCAAAGTCAACGTGAGGGAATCCCTGAAACCACTAGAGGCATTGAACGGAGCATCCCTGGGAAAGGCGCTCTGCTTCGCGGATTTGCGGTTCGAAAATCTGCGGGCCTGCGCTGGTTTATTTGCGCCGCCGCTTGCTCAAACCAAAATAATAACCGCCCTGCAGCCGAGCTCCGCGCGCCCGTTGCTCGTGCAGGCCGCCCCTCTTTTCTTCCTCGAAAAGAATCGTGTATTGATAATCAAATCGCTCGAGCTTCACGCGTTCGACCTTCTTACCGATGAACGTCTCGATGGCGTGAATATGTTTCGCATCACCCGCCGCCATCAAGGTCAGCGCGTCTCCCGTTGCTTCAGCTCGGCCCGTGCGGCCGATGCGATGAACGTAATCCTCCGGATGCTGCGGAACATCAAAATTGATGACGTGGCTCACATTGGCAATGTCCAACCCGCGTGAGGCGATGTCAGTCGCCACCAGCACTTCGTAGCGGCCTTCGCGAAATCCGTGCAAAGCTTCTTCCCGTTCCCGCTGGGTTCGATTCGAGTGCAGAATCGCCACCGCATGGTTGTTCCGCCGCAACAAATGCCCAATGCGATCCGCGCGCTCTTTCGTCCGGCAGAACACAATCACCGAGTCGTAATTCGACCGGTCGAGCAACGCCAGGAGCAAATCCACCTTCTGCTCCTCCGCGACTGGATACACGACATGATGGACCGTTTGCGCCGGCGAACGGCGTGTTCCAATCTCGATCACCTCTGGATTTTTCATGGCCCATTGGATCAGCGAGTTGATTTCAGGGGGAATCGTGGCTGAGAAAAGAAGCGTCTGCCGCTCTCCAGGACAACGCTGGACGATCAACCGAACGTCCGGCAAAAATCCCATGTCCAGCATTCGGTCCGCTTCATCCAGCACCAAATGCCGGACCTCGTTCAATCGACAATTCCCCTGGCGCAAATGGTCCAACAATCGGCCCGGCGTCGCCACCAGAACATCCACGCCGCGGCGCAAGGCATCGATCTGCCTGCCATAACCAACCCCGCCATACAAAACCGCGATTTTCAAATTCGTGAACCGCGCCAGATCGCGAATGGCCGTTTCAACCTGGGCCGCCAATTCGCGGGTCGGCTCGAGCACGAGCACGCGCGGCACGCGCTGATGTTGCCCCAAGATTGAAAGCAGCGGCAGCGCGAAGGCCGCGGTCTTGCCCGTCCCGGTTTGAGCGCTCCCGATCACGTCTCGTCCGGCCAAGACTAGCGGAATCGCGCGGAGTTGAATCGGAGTGGGATCGGTGTAGCCCATCGCTTTGACCCCTTCCAGAACGACCGGACCCAGCCCCAAATGTTGAAAAGGCATAAACCAATTTAGCAGCAGAACGCCTTGTGAGAAAGCCAGCAGCTCCCGCCCGCCGGCGGTTTGACCGGGGGCTCGGTGGCCACCGGAGCCCAAGAGAGACATAACAGAGCAGATCAAGTTCCCTCCAACCATGACGGGACTTGCAAGGCACGTTTGACAATCCATTTTCGGAGGCGACGACGTTAACGACCGCCTTTTCGCCCGGCCACTGGGGCGTGACGAATGTCACACCCTCTTCGTCCCCGGGGCCGCCGGCGGTAAGCGCGTCGTCACCCACCGCATTCGGGTCGGGCTGTCCGTCCGATTCCGCGTCGATCCGTAATCCCAAGTGGAAACCCTCGATAATGCCGTGCCGCGCGCCGTTGTCCTTCAGGGTGGTCGGATAAGGCACGGGCGCATCACCGAAATCCTGCGGAGCCGCGGCCTGTCCAAACAAATCGACCGTGGACAAGCTGAGCCACAGCGACGCAACCGGGGAACCAGCAGCGAAGCCCAGAGGCATTTTGAACGAAAAAGGCGATCCACCGGCTCGTTCGACAAACTCGAACAAAGGTGAGATGAAATGCTCTGTCTCTCGGAATAGAACAGGAGGCAACGGAGCGAACGGAGAACCGAATCTGGCTCTGTTCTCTCTGTTAACTCATGCTTAAATCGCGTGACCATGTTCGGAAGGCTCATGTCGAAGAAAGACCTTGCCACGTTCTTTGGATTTGAACCACGAACCACACGAACCCCACGAAAGGAGAGTCCGACAAGGGGTATTCACCCGTGGCTTCCGTTCGTCTGTTTCGTGTTTTTCGTGGTTAACCTCTTTTTCCGCGGTTCACCTCGGCGATTGACGCAAAGGACTGGCGGTCGATTCCATCTGTTATTGGCGCTTCGGGTGAACAACGCTCCTCCGGCCGTCCTCACCATGCCCCCTGCCCTCTTTTGTCCGCTGGGAAAAAAGGAACTGATCCGCTAAATAGACCTTGCGCTCGCTCAGGTCACCATTACCTTTGCTGAGCGTCGGAGCGTAGCTCAGCCTGGCTAGAGCACTTGCTTTGGGAGCAAGACGTCGCAGGTTCGAATCCTGTCGCTCCGACCACTTCTCCCTCAGATGCCTCCCTTCGAATTTTTCAGGTTTCCTTGGACTTGGCTTTCCGCGCGACTCCGACGATCCCGTCCAGTTTGGCGATGACTTCGGGATCAATCTTGTCCTTGGGGACAAGGCGGGCGAGGACATGGTAATCGGTTTTCTGGAGCAGGTTGGGCAAGGCGAGCTTTTTGAAGAATCGATCGAAAAGTGGATTGAGAAAGTCATCGCTGGCTTTTCCGTCGGCAGACCAAGGATGGGGCCGGCCCAACGTTTGGAGTGCCACCGTCACTTCCTCAATGCACTCGCGCATCAGCTGGACGCGCCGGTCGGCTTCGGCACGGCCGAACAGGTCATCTGGCAAATCGTGGCGCGCATAAGAGAGCAGGACAGATTCGTGGCAGAGATAGTTTTCGATTTCTCGCTTCGCCCACATGGTTTCAGTGAGAGGAGTTCCGGTGGCGAGTGGCTTGTCGATGCGGTCGAACAAAGCGAATCCAACCAAATCCGGTTTTGCTTCCTGAATCCCAAAGAAATGATCGCGCGCGCGCGTCGGCAGATTGGTGGTGAGGTAATGCACGAAGGGCCGTTCCAGGACTTGGACAGCGGGATGCCCGAGAGTTCGGGCGAACGCCTGCAGAATAGCCAAGTCGGTCGAACCTTCGAGATAAAGAGCCCAACCTTTGAGTTCGGCTTGGTAATACTGATCAAATCCAATGTCGGTGAGGGCCTTGAGGACTTGTTGGCCCCGGTCGTCGATACGATGGGGCGGGCCGACGAAAGCAATGACGATGTCGCGGTTCGCAGCTTCGTTCAGGACGACTTCGGAGTGGCTGGCGGCAATGATCTGGGAGCCATGGCGGGCGGCCACCTCAGTTAGCATTTGGTAAATCTGACGTTGGCGAAGAACTTCCAGATGAGCGTCGGGTTCGTCGAGCAGGAGGACCGTTTTCGGATTAGCGTAAAGGTGCGTGAGCAAAAGAAGGGTCTGCTGCAAGCCGCGACCGGCCGATGAAAGGTCGAGCAGAGAACCTTCGTGGTCTCGATACGCCATTGTTATTTCTCCGCGCTCTTTAATAAACTCCGGCGGCTCAAGTTCAGCGCCAAACAGAGACTTGATGTAATTGGAAACTTCCTGCCATCCCGTTTTTGGAGGGGGTTGTTCGTGGAGTTGATGACAAAGATTGCGAAGCACCTGCGCTGTCTGACCTTCACCTAGCAGGACATTGATTCGCCCCGCCTCCCATTTCGGCTCAGCTGCCGCCAACCCCGACATCGGTGGGAGAAAGGCGACCAGCGTCTCCGCAGCCACTTGTGGAACGACCATTCGTTCCGGTTGTTTCGCGTCACCGAGCCGCAACGGGCGGCAATAAAAGGACTCCTCGTTCGCGTAATCGAATTCCAAACCGCAACTCCAGGTTTTCCCCTCGTGGATGCCGTCCACTATGATGTCGATCCGGATGTTTTGCGTCTGTGGTTTGCCATTTGTCTTCCTGACATCGCGGACGTGGAGATTTCGCCAGAGCAAATTGGCGCTGGGAACTGGAATAGCAACCAAATCACGCCGGTTGATCGTGACGCCGGGACGTTGCGCCGGCGCAGTCTTTCCTTTGTATTCCTCGTTCCATTTGCGGAGCCCGACATCCCACAAAGCCAGCGCCTGCAACGCGGTGGTCTTTCCAGAGTTGTTTTGGCCGATGAAAACGACAGCCTGCCCCAACTCAATGTCCGCGTCGGGGAAACGCTTAAAGTTTTTGATTCGGAGTCGCGTTAGCATGGCGCCAGCATCATGGCGAACCGCAGCGCATGGTGAAGCAAAAAAGAGTCCTGAGCGGGACGGGATCATTCAACCGAGCCGAAGGTACGTGGCGAGCACCGGCGAAGTCGGTCAACTTCTTTCATCCCGGCTTTTTTCATCGCGGCTTGCACTGTGGAAAAATTTCCTCCCAAATCAGCGGATAATTTTTTCACCGGCCCGCGGTGATGCCGCGGCGGGAACGAATCACCAAAACCCTATGCGAATCGCTCTATTGCTGCTGCTCGTTCTGTGGCCCGCGCGTGCGGCTGACTCCAACCCATCACTTCCCGAGCGCGACGCCGCCTTGCTCAAGGAAGTCAAAGCCCCCGCCGGGTTTCGCGCCAATATCTTCGCCGCGCCGCCTCAGGTGAATTATCCCGTCTTCGTTTCCGCGGCGCCCGACGGAACGCTTTACGTTTCCTCTGACAAAAATGGATCGCTCGATCGCGCCCCGCACCGCGGTTCGATCGTCCGGTTGCGCGATCTCGACGGCGACGGCCGCGCTGACGAATCGAAATTATTTGTGCCCGATGTCGATTCCCCGCGCGGATTGGTTTGGGATCGCGACCGGCTTTATCTGATGCACCCGCCGCACCTGAGCGTTTTCATCGATCACGATGGAGACGGCATCGCTGACGAAGAAAAAATTCTGGTGAAGAACATCGCGTTCACGTTCAAAGACCGCCCCGCGGACCACACCTCGAATGGCATCGAACTCGGCATCGACGACTGGCTTTACCTCGCCATCGGTGATTTCGGGTTCATGGAGGCCGAGGGCGCAGACGGCCGCAAATTGCAATTCCGTGGCGGCGGTGTTTTGCGCGTTCGCTCGGATGGCACCGGCCTCGAAGTGTTTTCGCGCGGGACGCGAAATATTCTCGAAGTCGCGGTCAGTCCGTTGCTCGATGCATTTGCCCGGGACAACACCAACGACGGCGGCGGCTGGGACACGCGGCTTCACCATTTCACGGGCCTGGAACATCACGGTTATCCCTCCTTCTTCAAAAATTTCTCCGACGAGATCATCAGGCCGCTGGCCGATTACGGCGGGGGCTCGGGCTGCGGCTCGCTTTTCCTCGATGAACCGGGATTTCCGCCGGGCTACAACAATGCGCTCTACACCGCGGATTGGGGGCGCGAATGGATTTATCGCCACCAACTGACCCCCGCGGGCGCGACGCTCACTGTCAACCAATCCGAATTCATTCATGCCACGCGCGTCACGGACATCGATGTCGATGCCTCGAGCCGGCTTTACATATCGAGTTGGAAAGGGGCCACCTTCACCTACGTCGGCGAGAACGTCGGTTACATTCTGCGGGTCAGCCCGGAGGGTTACCAGGCGGAGCCGGTCCCTGATTTTCAACGCGCGAGTGAAACCGAATTGATCGCGATCTTCCAATCGCCGAGTCACCGGCGGCGGTTGGCAGCGCAACGGGAATTACTCCATCGCGGCCTGGCGCGAAATTCGATCGCACTGCTGGAACAACTCGCCGCTAATCCTGACAAACCGCTGCCCAGCCGCGTGGCGGCAATTTTCGCATTGAAACAAGGCCTTGGACAACGCGCCACCGCCACGCTCGTTCGCCTCACTGCCGACACCTCCATCCGGCCGTTCGCGCTTCGCGCACTGACAGATCGTCTTGACCAGCTCGAAAATGTTCCCGCCGAGCCGATCTTAAACGCGCTTCACGACTCCAGCCCGCGCGTCCGCCGCGAAGCCGTTTTCAGCCTCGCGCGCCTCGGCAAAGTTGCTCATGCCCCTGCGCTCGCGCCGCTCCTGGCCGATTCAGACCCAGTGATCGCCCACACTGCGGTTCGAGCGCTCAGCTCGTTGGGTGCGGTCGAAGCCTGCCTGGCGATTTTTGACAATCCCCAATCGTCCACCGCGCAATGGATCGGAGCGTTGCGAGCCCTTCAATATCTGCACGAACCAGCCGCGGTCGACGGATTGATCACGCGCTTTCAAAAGGAACCGCAGCCAGATCGGCGGGAGAAATTGTTCACGGCGCTTTGCCGGCTTTATTTCAAGGAAGGAACCTGGAAAGGCAACAGCTGGGGCACGCGCCCGGATACCAGCGGCCCGTACTATCAACCGGAAAAATGGACAGCCTCTTCCGAGATCCGGCCCGTGCTCAAGAAAGCTTTGCTCGAGGCAAATGGCGCGGAGACCGGCTCATTCCTGGGCGAATTGAACCGGCACAAAATTGAAATCGAAGAAACGCTTGAACCGATTCTCGCCAAAGCTGAGCGCGATCCGTCTCTCCGGCCCGCCATCATTGGCCAGCTCGAGCGCAGCTCCCAAATTCCCGCCCAAGGAATTCCGTTGCTCTCCGCCACGGCCACGGCGGATTCCACTTCGCCTGAACTTCGTTCTCACGCTATCGCAGCTCTGCTCAAGGTCGGAAACGACGAAGCCGTTCGCACGACGTTGCTCGGGCTCGCTCAAGCAACGGCTCGGGAAAAACGGTCTGCCGAAAACGATCCGGCCGTTGATGCTTTCCTGAGTTTTCCAAACCTCGGGAAACATTTCGAGCTGCTCAAAAAGGAAGCGGCCACCTTAGACGGGACCACTTCAGTGTGGGCCGAAGCCGGCTTGCTTGCGCTTTCCGCGCGAAACCAACTCCAACCTGAATTGCGCCTGGCCGTCGCTCGCGAAATCGATGCCGCCTGGAATAATCCAGCCCGGCGCACACAAATGTTGCGCGCCATCGCTCTGGGTCATTTCCGTTCCTGGCGCGACAAAGTTTTAACCGCGCTCTCGGATTCAACTCCGGAAGTCGCGGAAGCTGCCCGCGCCACTGCGGCGGAACTGCGGTTGAAGAATACGGCCGGGGAAAGCGCGGCGCCTCTCATTGGCACTCTGCCGGTCGAAACTGTGATCGCCAGCGCCTCGAGAGAGCACGGAGATCCGCGGCTGGGCGGTCAACTCTTCCAGCGGCAAGGTTGCATTGCCTGCCACACCACGCGAGCTGATCAACCCCAGCGCGGTCCCTTCCTGGGAAACATCGCCACACTTTACAAGCGGCCCGCTTTGGCGGAAGCGATCCTGCTCCCAAATAAAACGATCGCCCAGGGGTTCGCCACGCATCATTTCGAATTGAAAGACGGCACCGCTTACGACGGCTTCGTCACGCAAGAAGCGGCGGATAAGGTCACCATTCGGAACGTCGCGGCCCAGGAAATTGAAATTCCGGTCAAGGACATCGCCCAACGCGTCAAGCTCGAGAGCTCGATGATGCCCGAAGGTTTAGCGGCCAATCTGACGTTGAAAGAATTTGCCTCGCTCCTCGACTACCTCGAAGCCCTTTCAGAAACTTCAGACAAGAGCGCCAAGCATTAGTGACGTTTTCGCTGGCAACCCTCTTCTCTAATTCCCGTTGTTCTGAATCTGTGGGGAGTTTTTCGGTGCGCGGGATCTCCCGACCGATTCAGGCCGGACGGGGATTGGATTGCCGAGTTGCGAATAGATTCTTCTCTCGACGTTCTCGTGCTTCGGATTTAAGTATCCTCACTTCGAATTTCAAATCTTTTGGCTAGGGTTTCATCTTCAATCCTGAGGCGCTGCAGCAAGATGCCTTGATTCACGACGCTGGCATTCAGAGTTCAAAAGAGTTCATAGAACGACTCCTTGCCCAGGTGCTTCACGTATTTCTTGATCAGCACGGGAAGCGTCGCGGGCGATCCCAAGCTGATCCAATCGTCCACCGATCCTCTGAAACAGTAACGTTCCGCGGCGAAATGGCGCTGCACCGCGTCCGTCAGAACAAATCTGAGAACCGCCATGTAATAGGCGTGTTGGATTCTGAACTGTTTCTCCTTGGCCGGATCAAGCCAAGGAGCCAGCGCATCAGGCCAACAGTCGTGACTTTCGGTTTCATGAACAGTGATTATGTTCTTTTTGACCTCGGTTTTATACCGCCATTCCTCCGCATGGGCAGCCAACCCGGACTGGACCATTCGCAACTCTTCGTCGGCAATCAATTTTTTGGGGATGCGCCGGAGAAAGACCTGGCCGGCGACATTTTCGTAGATTTCAAAACCGTTGGGCACGACGTCCACCAGCAGGCCGTTCGCGTCTGTCGAGAAGAACAAATTTGGCTTTCCGCCTTTGCCTGGCTTCGTGTGCAAGTAGTAAACCTTGCCCGACCTGGAAATGTGTTTGATGCTCATACGTTCGTCGATCGTGCCCGGGTCGGAAAATGTTGCATGTCCGAACTATTCGGCACAATTTATCACAGCTTTTATGAACAAAACCGCCGCGTGTCTACTTGTCTTTGTCGGCTGGCTGAGCTGCCCGAATGTTCACGCCCAAGGCTTGCGCGCTGTGACGCGCCGCACTCTCATGACGCCCGCGCCAGCGATGGGCCTGATGCCAGGCAATCCAAGCGCGAACAGCCTCCCCCAAGCCGCGCCGCAGCCTGCTCCTGCCCCAGTCATCCGGACCTATCGTTACCGAGTGGAATACGCGGTTCGCCCGCCGGAAGACAGCGCGAAAAAGCTGCTCGATTTTCAAATGAAAAAGGCGCGGGAAGGGTCCGCCTACGCGCAGTTAGAACTCGGAAAACGTTACGCGCACGGTGACGGGGTCGAAAAGGATCCGGCCTTGGCGCGGGAATGGATCGAGAAAGCGGCGCGGAATGGCAGCAAAGAAGCCGAACGCGAGCTGAAACTTTTACCTAAAGCGCCCGACGCGACTCCGAAGCAAACGAGCAAAGAAACGGCGCCACCGCAACCTCCCGATCACATTGCGCGACCATGAACCCTCAAGAACTCAGAAAAAAATTCTCCGGTGTCGTTGCTTTTCCAATCACCCCATTTTCAACGGACGGAACGCTCGACCTGCCCGGCCTGCGCCGTAATCTTCAACACTTGTTTTCGCATCCGCCCTGCGCCGTCGTCGCAGCTGGCGGGACTGGCGAGATTTATTCGTTAACGCCGGAAGAAAATGTCGCGGTGGTCAGAACGGTGGCCGAGGAGACAGCGGGCCGTTGTCCAGTGATCGCGGGCGTCGGCTTCAATTCAGCGCTCGGTGCAGCGCTCGCGAAGAACGCAGCCGCGGCCGGAGCCGATGGCATTCTCGCGTTTCCGCCCTACTATCCGCAACCTGAGCCGGACGGCATCGTCGATTATTACCGTGCGATCGCGGACGCCACGCCGCTCGGCTTGATCATCTACACCCGGGATTGGGCGAATTACACGCCCGAGATGGCGGAACGGCTCGCCTCGATTCCAAATCTCGTCGCATGGAAGGATGGCCAAGGGGACATCCGCCGCTACCAAATGATTCAGAATCGGCTCGGTGACCGCTTTTATTGGATTGGCGGCGCCGGGGACGATCTCGTTTCGGCCTACTATTCGATGGGCATCCGAACGTTTACTTCAAGCGTCGCGAACGTCGCGCCGCGATTATCATGGGAACTGCACAAGCTCGCCGCTGCAGCTGACACCAAAGAATTGCCGAAATTAATGAGGGAACTGGTTTTGCCGCTCTACGTGATGCGCGGCCGTCGCAAGGGCTACGAAGTGTCGGCCATGAAATCGATGATGGAACTGATCGGCCTGGCGGGCGGCCCGGGCCGCCCGCCGCTGGGGAATCTGCGGCCGGCCGAACGGGATGAAATCGCCGAGCTGCTCAAGCGATGGAAGCCGTGGCTCTAGCCGGCCGCATTGTCGAGAGCGTTAAAAAGGTTAAAGAGGTTAAAGAGGTTAAAAGCGTTAAAACCGTCTCACCCTCCTTCGCAGACTACGGGGCAGGCCGTCTCACCGTCCACCATCTCGTGACGCACCGATTTTCGCCGTTGAAAGAAAATCCTAAATACGAATTTCGAAATCCTAAACAATATCAAATGTTCGAAACCGAAATCACCAAAACCCAAAGCCAATGCACCAGCACAGTGATGCCCGTTTCGATCATTCGACTTTCGGTAATTTGAAGTTGTTTCGTATTTCGAGCTTGGAATTTCATGTCGCACCGTCGCACCGTCGCACCATCCCACCGTCTTACCGCTCCCCGGGAATCGCAGTGTCGATGAACTTCGCCAAATCGTCCCTGAGTTTCTCGAGCGACGGTTTGTGCAAGTACATCATGTGGCCGGCGCGGTAAAAGCCGAGGGAAACATTCTTCCGGAGCATGGGCGACAGACCGAGATGATCGATGGTGTATTTCGTGGCCAGGAATGGCGTCGCCAAATCAAAGAAACCGGCCGCCATGAAAACTTTTAAATACGGGTTTTTCGTCACCGCTTCCCGCAGCGATTCGCCCATGTCGACATAACGATTCTGGTATTCCCCAAAATTCCACGGCCTGACTTTTCCGGTGAGGATTTCGTAGGGCAGGTCACTTTCAAATTTCAACTCGCCGCGGACGTAATCGTAAAACGTGGCGGTAAAAAGCCCTTGCACAGCCGCATAGCTCGGGTCGTACTCGAACGATTGGCCGGTGGCATCGCGGTCGACCCCGACGTAGCGGCTGTCGTACCGCCCGATGGTGCGCCTTTCGCGCCGCAGCAACTCCTTCGCAAAAGGTCCCATGCTGACGCGCAGTCCAGCGCGATCGATGTAATCGGGCTCCAATCCGGTAAAGCGAGAAAGCTCCCGAACAATGCGGTCGCGTTCAGCCCGGGGCATCGAGTCTCCGCGGAGAAGGGCCGCTGAATAATCGCGCAAAGCGAAGCGTTCCGCCTGTTCGAGGACAGCTTCCAAGCTTTGGCTCTGCAATTCTTCCGGCAGTTGGTGGTGGTACCAAGCCGTTGCCGCGTAGGACGGCAAGAACAGAACGTAGGGCAGGTCATTGCCAGCGCCGAAACTGATCGTTTGGAAATCGAGCACGACCGACACCAGCATCACTCCATTTAGATACATCCCAAACCGGTCTTGGAGGTAATTCGACAGGCCGGCCGCCCGGGTGGTCCCGTAACTTTCGCCAATCAAAAATTTTGGCGAACTCCACCGCTCGTAGCGCGTCGTGAACAGCCGAATGAATTCCCCGACCGAGTGAATGTCCTCCTCGACCCCATGAAATTGGCGCGGGTTTTCTCCGGGAGCGGGCCGGCTGTAACCGGTGCTGACAGGATCGATGAACACCAAATCCGTTTTATCGAGCAACGAGTATTCGTTTGGAATCAGGCGGTATGGCGGCGCTGGAGCGGCGCCATCTTCGTTGAGAAAGACGCGGCGCGGGCCGAGCACACCCAAGTGCAACCAGACCGATGAAGACCCGGGACCGCCGTTAAATGAAAAGGTGATCGGGCGGCGCGTCTTGTCCTTCACGCCATCCAGGGTGTAGGCAATGAAAAAGAAATTTGCCTTTGGTTTGCCTTCCTCGTCTTTCATGACCAGCGTGCCGGCTTGAGCGGTGTAGCCGAGTTCCTTGCCATCGATCGTGAGGTGGTGGCTGGTTTTTGAGATTTTGTCGACAACCTCTTTCTTGCTGTCGTCCTTTTTTTGCTCTTTGTCGTCCGCGCCAATCGCTCCGGCCAGAATGGAAATAACGAGTAACCCAAGAAAAAAGCGTGGTCTGAACATGCAGGTAACCCTTTCCGAGAAACCTTCTGGACGCAACCGCAAAGGCGATTGCACCGTCCGCACCGTCGAGAGCGTTAAAAAGGTTAAAAAGGTTAAAAAGGTTAAAGAGGTTAAAAGCGTTAAAAGCGTTAGAGAAGTTAAAGAGGTTAAAGCGTTAAAAGCGTCGCATCGTCCCCCTGCCATTGAATTAAGGAATGCACCTGCTTCTCCCTCTCCGCCACTCCTGGAGGAGAGGGCTGGGGAGAGGAGGCCCATTTTGGTGGACCCACCGTCCCACGGATTTTCGCCGTTGAAAGAAAATCCTAAATACGAATTTCGAAATCCTAAACAATATCAAATGTTCGAAACCGAAATCACCAAAACCCAAAGCCAATGCACCAGCACAGTGTTGCCCGTTTCGATCATTCGACTTTCGGTCATTTGAATTTGTTT